>JAEEGK010011927.1_pt1 | contig 19795 bp, 8 predicted proteins | sample 8958771 | NCBI WGS metagenome assembly JAEEGK01 (sample SAMN16246547, study PRJNA631951) | gut metagenome | biome: gut microbiome; feature: rumen; material: SC-attached | host: Bos | place: Iran: Karaj | collected 2018-10
TGATTTTATTGAAGTTTCTTGTACTGATAATCAAAGTATTGATGAAGCTGTTAAGTGTTTAATTGGTAAAATTTATTATTTAAATCTTCCTCCTAATAAGCAAAAATATTTGCATAATCTTAATTAAAAATAATCAAAAAAAATTGTTAATTAAAATATATTAATTGAAAAAAAATATAAATGAATAATTTAAACTTTTTACAAGAGAATAATAATTCTAAACTATTATCAAGAAATTATACACCAAATAATAAAATAAAAAATCAAAATATAGAAATTCATACATTAAAAAATAATTATTCCTCTGTTGAATTTCCTTCAAATAATTCATCAAATGAAAGCCAATTAAAAAAAAGAACTAATTCTTATAATAATTATAATAATTTTTTCAATAGAACAGAAGGTTATTTAACGAATATGATCAATTCAAATAGTGATAATGTAAAACTTAGATCTCTTTCAAAAGAAAAAGAATATTATAATACTGATAATAATTCATATCGAATTCAATATTTAAATAAGATTTATTCTAGTCATGACAATCCTTTTCTTGGAAGACAAAATAGTTCTAAAAAATATATGAAAGAATATAATGAATTATTAAAAATTAAAGATAAATATATTAATTTAAAAAATGATTATGAAAATTTAAAAGAAATAGAAAAGAAATATTTAAAATGTTTAGAAGAAAATAATAAATTGAAAAATGATTTAAAAGAATTAGAATTATTAAAAAAAGAAAATAGTATGTTAAAAAAAATTGAAGAAGAATATAAAGATATTATAGATGATAAAAACAAAATAAAGGAATTAAATAATCAAATAGATGAATTAAAAGAAGTTGAAAATAAATATATTACTACATTAAAAGAAAATATTGAATTATTAAAAATAAAAGACAAATATAATAAATTAATTCATAAAAATGAAAAATTAAATAAACAAATTCTAAAAGACTATGAAGAAATAAAAAAAAGTAATAAACAATTAATACAGGTTAATGATGAATTATCTACATTAAAAAATTTAAATAATGATTTAATAATATTTAAAGAAAAATATTTTAATACTTCACAAGAATTAGTAGATACTAAAAATAATCTCATTGAAATTGTAGAAGAAAATAAAAAAACAAAATCTAAATTAAATGAATTATTTAATGAGAATTCAAAATTAATTGAAGCAATTAAAAATTTCAATCAATTACAAAAAAATCAAATTGATTTGATTAATCAAAATAAAAAAATAAATTTAAAGATATCAAATTATGAAAAAGAAAAAGAAGACTATGTTAAAATGTCAAATAATTATAAAAAAGTTCAAGATGATTATAATGAATTATTAAATAAAAAAGAAGAAACTGAAAAAGAACTATTAAATTTAAAAAATCATTTAAATCAAGTTAAAAATGATAAAGAAATTTTAGAACAAAAAGTTGAAAATTGTAATAATCAAAATGCAAATGATTTAATTTTAAAAGAAAATGAAATTAATTTATTGAAGACAAGTGTTCAAGATATGGAAAATAAAAATAATGAATTAAATAAACAAATTAAAAATATGTCAGATAATTATCTTGAACAAAAAAATCAATTAGAAAAAGAATTATTGGAATTAAAAGAAAAAACAATTGACTTTGAAAATTTTAAAAATAAACAATTAAAAGAATTTATTAAAGTTCAAAAAGAAAATGAAGATTTAAAGAATTTAATTGATCAATATCAACAACAAAATAATATTAATAATGAGGATAATATAAAATCTATAAATCCTATTGAAGAAAATGATTTGGGGAAAAATTCAATAAATCTAATTGATTTTAATTTTAAATCACAAAATAATGATAATGAGAAAGATAAAATAATAATTAATAATGATAATAATGATAATAATAATGAAATTAAATTCAAATCTCAAAAACCAATTAATATTATTAATGAAAATAATGATAAAATAAACCTAAAACTTCAAAATTCAATAAATGAAGATATTAATATTGAAAATAATAAAGAAGACTATAAAACTTCTGAAAATATAAATAAAGATAATAATAAGAATGAAAAAATTGAAAATGATATATTTATAGGAAATAATAATATTAATAATGATAATAATGATAATAATAATTATATTAAAAATGAAAATATAAATGTAAGTAATAATGAAAATAATCAAAATAAAAATGCTCAAAATATGGACAATAGTAATGGTAATATTAAAAAAGAAAATATTAATAATTTAAATAATAGTGAAATTGATAAAAAAGATAATATTAATACAGAAATAAAACAAAATATTAATGATAATGAAAATAAAAATAAAACAAATATTAGTAAAGAAGATGTTGAGAATTCAAATGATATTAAAATTGAAAATAATATTAAAATTAATAATGAAGAAATTCAAAATTCAAATAATAATAACAAAATTGAAAATATAGAAAATATTAATAACCAAAATTCTAATGAAAACAAGGAAGATATTAAAATTGAAAATTCAAATGAAATGAAAATTGAAAATAAAGATAATTTAAAAGAAAATAAAGAAGATATTAAAATTGAAAATAAGGATAATATTATTAAACAAGACATTCAAAATGAAATTGACGACGAAAATAAAAATTCAAATGATATTAAAAAAGAAAATATTGAAAATAAAGAAATAATAACAGAAAATTCAACTGATATAAATAAAGAAATTAATATTAAATCAGATGAACTAATCAAAGATAAGGAAAATATTAAGGATAATAATAATATGAATGAAATTAGTCTTAGATATTCTAATTCAATAAATAATAATATGATTAGTGAAAGCACTTTAAATGAAATAAGTCTTAAACTTTCTAATTCATTAAATAATACAAATAATAATATGCTCAATAATAATGAAATTTATCTTAAATTATCAAATTTAAATAATATTAATATGAATAAAGAAAATGAAAATGAAAATTCAAAATTAAAAAATTCTTTAAATCAAAATGAATTAGATATTGTAAATCAACATTCACCAGTAAATGAAGAAATAAAACCAATATTAAGTAATAGAAAACAATTAAAAATTGAAATAATTTCAGATGAAAATTCCCCAACAAATAATGAAAATAGTCATGAAACGAATAATTATTATAATATTCCAAAAAATAAAATATATAATGAATTAAAAATATCAACTTTAGATGAAATAATTTATTTACATGATTTTAATGAAGATAAAAATGAATTTAAAGAACAAATGATTAAATTGGAAAATGAAAATGAACAATTAAAAATAGAAAATGAAACCCTTAAAAATTCATTAAATGAAAATAAAATTTTAGAAAATAAATTAAATAATATTACACAAGAAAATCAAACTTACAAAGAACAAGTTGAAGAATTAAATGAACAAATTAAAAAATTAATTAACGTAAAATCTGAATCTATTAAAAAAGAAAATGAAGAAAATAATAATGTAGAAGATAAGGAAAATAAAATTGAAAAATTAAATGAAGAAATTAAAACATTAAACAGTCAAATTGAAGGCTCAAATAATGAAATTGAGTATTTAAGAAATATTATAAAACAAAATCAACAAAACATTCAAATTTTAAATTTTGAAATTGAAAAAGAAAATAATGAAAAAATAAAATTAACTGAAAAAAACAAAGAAATGAAAGAAGAAATTAAAAATTTAAAACAAATGATTGATTCAGGAAAAAAAGATGAAAAAAAAGTAAAAAATAATCCTAGAGAATCAATTGAATTTTTAGAAGAAATTATTGAAGAAGATGATAATGATAATGAAAATTATGATGAAAAAATAAATTTAAAGGAAAAAGAAGAATCAAAAGATAATATAAATGAAGATGAAATTATTCATTTAAAAAAAATAAAAGATGATGAAAATTTAAATAAAGCTGATTTAAAAGAAATAAAAAATGAATTATCAAGTTTAAAAGAAAAAGTAAAAGAAAAAGAAAGTAAAAATAAAATCAAAAATAAAATAGCAAGAAAATTGACACAAGATCCTGAAAGAAATGAAGGAATAAATAATGAAAATAATGAATTAAATAATTTAAAAACAATATTAAAAGAAAAAGAAGAATGTATTGAAATTTTAAATACAAATAATAAATTATGGGAAGATGAATATTATAATATAATTAAATCAATTTCTCAAATTGAATTTGCATATAATCGAAAAATAGAAAATTTAAAAAAATTTACATTACAAAAATATAAACTTATAGTTGAATTAACTGAACAAATAAAAGAATATGAATCACAAAGTACAGAAATTTTAAATGGATTATCAGATGAAGAAAAAGATAAAAAAATAATATTATTATCTAATGAAGTTAAAGCAATTAGAAAAAGGATTTTTCATATTTTAACTTTTAATGAAACTATTAATAATTTTAAAGAATTTGAAAATATTATTAATACTTTATTAGAAAAATATAATAGTTCTAATTCAAAAGATGAAATTAAAAACATTTTATCTAAATTAGAATTTTTAATAAAGAATTATAAAGAAAATGAAGAAAAAAATAATGAAACAATTATGAATAATATAAATATTAACACAAAATAATTAATTTTATGTTTTATTTTTTTTATATAAAAATTAATATTTATAATTTATTTTTTTAATAATAATAATAAATAATAAAATTTATTTATTTTTATAAATATTAAATCATGAAAAAAAGAAGATATTTACTATGAAATGAAAAAAAATGAATTAATAAAAATTATTTTATTTAATAAATAATTTTAATTATATTATATAATTAAAGAGGGAATAAAAATAAAATGTAGAATTAGAAAATGAAAATTAAATCATAATATTAAATCTTTATTTCATTCAAGAAATGAATTTAAAAATTATATTTTAAATATTTAATTTATATAAATAACTAAACAATTTAAATATCTAAAAATTAAAAAATATATTTAAAAATTATATAAAAAATACTATAAACTCAATGAATGAAAAAAAAGAAATTGAACCAAAAAATATAGTGTTTTCTGAATCTAAAGATGAAAAATTATCATTAGAAAAAATAAATAATATAAGAAATAGAGCTCATACATTAAATTTAAATCATTTAAAATTTACCCCTCACCTTCACCCAAAACAAAATAATATTAATGTAAGTCCTATTCATAATTATTATAAATCAAATGAAGAAAAAACAAATATTTCTTTAACTCAATCCCTTTTATTAAAAAGATCTCCAGATTCATTTTCTTGTCCAAATTCAGATGATGATAATAAAACTAATAATAAAGATTTAAATGATGATTCTTCTTTTGAAAATGATTTAGAATTAAGTTTTTCTTCTGAAGAAAACAAAACTGAAACCAATATAGAATCAAAAATAAAAGGAATTAAAAATGAATTTAAAAATAAGATTAATGAAAGAAAATATAGTAGAGAATATGAAAATATATTAAATTTAGATAAAAATAAATATTCTCTGAATAATCAACAAGAAAAACAAAAATCTATTTTTAAAAAATATATTGAAAAAGAATTTTCATTTCAAGATTCAAATAGTAATAATCCTGCCAGACATGCATATTCTAATCAGAATCTTCCAAGAATATTAAGAATATTAGTTTCAACTTTTGAAGATAAAAAAATTGATAATTCAAATAATTTGTTTAGAATGTCATCAAAAATTTAATAATAATTAGATATATTATATTAATTTTGTTTCATTTATAATCTATAATTCTTGTTGATTTTTTATCTATATTTTAATTATTAGGGTTATTTTTTATTTTTAGTAATTTGAATAAATTATATTTCTTTTTCTTATTATTATTATAAAACTATTAAAAATAAAATAAATTTATTTTTATAATATGTTTTAATAAATTATCTAAATTTTTTAAAAACAAATATTAATTTATTATTTATATATTTTAATTATTTACATATTTATAATTTATCCTTTCATTCAAAATATATTTATTACATATTTAATTGCAAACAATTTAAAAAATAAAACAAAGATACACTCAAAAAATAATAAAAGAAATAAATAAAATATACCTTTTAAAAGTATATGATTTTTTATTTTAATTGTTTTTATTATTTATTTTTATAATATTTTATTAGTATATAACTGAAATAACATAATTAAATAATAAATTAAAGAAATGGCTCGAAAAAAAGGTTCAAAATCATTAGATAAAAATAATAGTCAATTAGGTAAAAAAAAGAAAAGAGAAGAAAAAAAAAATACAAAAGAAATAGAAAGTGAAGAAGAACTTGAAAAAAACAAAAAAAAAATTCCAATTAAAAGAAGAGCTAAATCTTTGTCAAAAGAAAAAAAAATAAGAACAAAAAAAATAAAAAAAGAAAGTAGTGATGAAGAAGATAATAAATCAGATCTTTCTCTTGAAGAAGATAAAGAAGTTAAAACAACAAAAAGAGGAAAAAAAAAAAAAGAAACAAAAAAAACAAATAAAAAGATTATAAATACAAAATTAAAAAGTAAAAATAAAAAATTTGAAGAAGAAAATGAAAGTGAAGATGAAGAAATGTCTGATAATGAATCAGAAGATGATAATAAAAAAGTAATAAGAAAAAAAGCAAAAATAGATAAAAAAACAAATAAAAAAACTGAAAAAAAAATAGAAAGAAATTCAAGTAAAAAAAAAGAAAAAAAAACAAAGATAAAATCAAAATCAAAATCAAAAGAAAAATCTGAAAAAAAATCAAATAAAAAAACTGAGCAACAAACAGGAAAAAAAGGAGTTAAAAAAAATAAAAAAGAAGAATCAGAAGATGAAAAAGAAGAAGAATCAGAAGAAGAAGAAGAAAAAGACTCAAAAAAAAGAGGAAAAAAATCATCAAAAAAAGATTTAAAATCAAATAAAATAAAAATTGATTCATTACCAGAAGATAAATATTTAACAACAAAATCAGATAATTTAATAACAGATTGTTGTATAATATGTAATGAAAAAAATATATTTAGAGCAATAAAAACAAATAATAAAAAATTATTAGAAAAATGTTTAAAAGCAACAAATGAAATTTATTCTTTAAATTACAAACTTCCAATGTTAAAATATTTAACTCCATTAGAATATTGTTTAAAATATAATAACAAAGATTTTTTTTCAACAATAATAAATTACTTTAGAAAACCACATTCAAGAATAAAACCTCCAGTATCAAAATTAAATTATATTAACACAGGTAGAAAAAGTATATATACATTTGGTTTTAAAACAAGATATATTAATTTATCTCGTGGTAATAGATTAGGTAATAATGCATTTTTAGAACAATCAAATGATTATAATAGAACAGAAGATAATTATATAATGAGAAAATATTATCAAATAGTAAATAATGCAAATACAATATTTTTACATGATGATGAGATTTTTAAAAAATTTCAAAATTTCACAAAAATAATAAAAATACAAGAGCATGAAATATTAAATTTAATATATGAAAATTTAGATAAAGGAAATATAAACATAGTAGAATATTTAATGTCAATATTTACAACAAAAGAAAATTATGGTTTTAATAAATTACATTCATTAGTAACAACTCAGAAAAAAAATTATAATTTAGATATTAAAAATAAACAAAGTACAAATAAATTAACATCAATGATTCAAATAACACCAGTTCACTTTTCTTGTATAAATCCAAATGAGAAAATATTAGAAGAATTAATAAAAAAAGGAGGAGAAATAGAATATCAAGATGCAAGAGGAAAAAAACCAATATCATATGCAGCAACTTGTAAAAGTTCAGGTCCATTAAAATTATTAATAAAAAAAAAATGTAATGTTAATGATAGAGAAAAAAATGGTTTTACGCCTTTTTTACATGCGTGTCGTTCAGGAAGATTTGAAAATATTAAAATTTTAATTGAAAATGGTGCTAATATTTTACATAAACCAAAACCAGGAATGAATATGGGAATTCATTATATTTGTTTAAATGATGATAATGTTGAAATTTTAAAATATTTATTAGATAAAGATATTAATATGATTAATATGACTGGAAGTGGAAAAAAATCACCTTTACATTTTGCAGTTGAGAATAATTGTGAAAAAATTGTTGAATTGTTAATTAATAAAGGATGTAAAATTGATATTACTGATAAATTTAAAAGAACTCCTTTATTATTAGCTTGTAAATTTGGTTATACTAGAATTTTAGATTTTTTAATTAAAAATGGAAGTAATGTTAATAAAGGAGATAATTCTAATAATTCTCCTTTACATTATGCTTGTGCTTATGGTAATATGGAATGTGTTAAATTATTAATTGATAATAAAGCTAAAGTTAATGAGTTAAATATGTGGAAAACTTTACCTATTGAAATTGCTTTGTTAAAAAATCATTTTGGTATTGTTAAATATTTAATTAATAATGGAGATTTTAATATTGATACTCCTTTTTCTAATGGAAATAATATTTTGTTTCATTCTATTATTGAAATTTTACCTGAAAGTTTTGAGGAAATTAAATATTATATTAATGAAAAAAAAGCTAATGTTAATTATTCAAATGATAATAAAATGAATATTTTACATTTTTTAAGTAATTTTAGTTATCAAGCTTATATATCAAATTTTACTAATTATGATGAGAAAACAAAATTAAATGAAGAATTACATAAAGATTATATTAAAAAATATAGAAGTATTTTAAGAGATTATATTAAATTATTTATTGATAATAATTGTGATTGTGATTTAAATAATAATATTGGACAAAGTCCTTTATTATTATCTTTGGAAAATAATAATTTTTATTTTGCTATTGAATTAATTGATTTGTGTAAAGATAAAATTGATATTTGTCTTTTTGATAATAACAATTTTGGAATATTTGATTATTGTGGAAGAAATGGAAATATTTTTAAAGATGAATGTATTGAATTTATTAATAAAGTAATTGATACATATCCAACTTTAATTAATGAAGAATTTTTAAATAAATATTCAAGATATGGTAAAAATGCTATTTTAAATATTTGTTCTGATTATGCTTCAAATTTTTATGAAAGATTTTATTATTTAACTGAAATAAAAGCTGTTAAATATGTCAAACCTTCAAAAGAAAATAAAAAAATTATTTATAAATTTAATGAAAATAAGATTAATAATATTCTAAAAGAAGCATTAAATGAAATGAATGATTATTTAGAAAATAAATTTTATCCTTTATTAAATAAATTAATTTCATTAGGAGCTGATATTAATTCTTCAACTCAAAAAAAAAAATTTATAAATGATAATAAATATTCTAATGAATATTTCAATAATTATGGAAAAATAACTCCTTTAATGTATCTTTTATCATATCCTTATTCAAAAGAATTAATAAAATTAATTAATACATATAATATTGATATTAATGCAAAAGATAATTTAGAAAAAACACCTTTTATGTATTTATTATATAATAAATTCCAAATATTAAATATTTCAAAAACAGAATATAATAAAATGTTTGATTTCTTTAATGATAATTCTAAAATTGAAATAGATACAATTGATTCAAATGGTAATTCAATATTTTCAATGTGTTTAATGAATGATTATAATTTCAATGATGCTTTAAAAATATATAATAAACATAAATCAGAAATCAATGTAAACAGAACAAATAATTCAAATAAAAATGGTTTATTAAAGCAATTATTTAATAAAAATAAAAAAAACATAAATTTCATTTTAAAAAATTTCAAAGAAAAAATAGACACAAATAGTATTGATTTAAAATATAAAAGAAATGCTTTACATTATACATGTATAAATACAAAAGCAACAGATGAAATAGATTTTTCAATATTTTCAGATTTAATAAAATCAAATACTTCAATAACACAAAAAGATATTTATAATAGAACTCCTTTATTTTATTTATTTATTGATGATAAAAATGTAATTAAAAAAGGAGACCCAATATCATCTTTATCTTATTTATTAGAGAATTATAATAATGAAATTAATATTAATGATGTTGATATTAATGGAAATTCACTTTTATTTTTAGCGACTGCATCAAATGCAATTTTTTGTGTTTCTACTTTATTAAGTAAAGGTGCTTTAATTAAAGGAATTAAAAATAAAAAAGATAATAATATTTTTAGTTTTGCACTTTTAGGTAATTCTTATTCAATTCCTGAATTATTTTCTAAAGTAAATGATACTGATGTTTTTAAAGAAAAAATATATGTTGAAGAAAGTTTTAATTCTCAACCTACATTTTATGAAAAAGAAGCTGAAAAAAAATTATTCAATGATATGAAAATTGAAAAAAAAAATGAAAATGAAAATGAAGAAAATACTTTAGAAAGTTTTTTTAATAATCAAAAATTTAAAGTTAAATCAAATAATGATTATAATAATTATAATTATAATTACAATTATAATTATAATAGAAATAAAAATAATAATGAAAGTGAAATAGATTTAAAATTAGAAAAATTATTTGATGATGAAAATGAAGGAGAAACAAGATTTCAACCAAATAATAACTCTTATTATAATTCATGGGATAATCAAGAAAATAAATTATCATTTAATGAATATGAAAATTATAATGATCCATATTATGAAAATAATGAAGAAGAAGAAATAGAAATTGAAGAAGATAATAAAGAAATTGAAGAAGAAGAAAAAGAATCAGATAATAATAAATCAAATGATAATTATTTAGAAGAAGATGATAATTCAATGGATATTTCTAATAGTAATGATTCAGAAAATGATAATGAAGTAAATAAAAAAGAAGTTTATACTTTAAACAATATTACTGATAATGTTTATGAATTTAATTATATAAATCCTATTAAAAATGCAATTAAATTGAAAATTTCTAAAAAATATGGTATTCCTCAATATAACAAATTTAATAATTTATTATTACCTTCTGAAACTATTAATGAAAAAAATATAAATAATGATAAAATTTCTTTTCATAATAAATATTTTATTTCTTTAAAAAATGATGATGAAGATGAAGAAGAAGATGAAAGTAATTCTGAATCAAAATCAGAAAATATTAATGAAGAAGAATTGAAAGATGAAAAAAAAGTTTTTTTTGATTCATTATTTAAATATTGTATAAATGAAAAGAAACAAAATATTATTTTTTATATACTTAATCAAGGTTATGATATTTTTTCTGCTCTTCAAGATTCAATTGAATGTAATCAATTAAATTTTTCAATTGCATTAACAGAAAGAATTAATGAAAATAATATTAAAAAATTACAACAAAAAAATTCAAATGGACAAAGTTTACTTCATATTTTAAGTATGAAAAGTAATTCTGATAAAGATTTAATTGAACAATTATATAATATATTAGTATCAAAAGTTAATATTAATATATCAGATTATGATAATAAAGGTCATACTCCTTTATATTATGCTTGTTTATCTAATAATTTTAAAATGATTGAATTACTTACTAATAAAAATAAATTAAATAAAAATTTCTTAGATGATGCTGATAAAAAAAATACTCCTTTAGAAATTTTATATAAGAATATTAAAGAAGAAATTTCAGAAATTCCAGAATTAGTTTTTAATATTTCTAAAGAATTAAAAATTGGTAATTTAAATTGTATTACATTATATTTATCAAAAAATTATACTAAAGATATGAAAAATGAATTTTCATATTCAAAAATGAATAATAATATAAATAATTCTAATTATGTAAATAAAATAATTGCAATATATGAATTATTAATTAATGAATGTAATGTTGATATTATGGAATTAGATGAAAACTCATATGATAGTTTTACATATTGTGTACTTGAAGATAATCCAGATTTTATGTTTGATATTTTATTAAATGAAAAAAATGTAAAATATGATCAAGTTAATAAAGATGGAAAATCATTTATTCATTTCTTAATATCACCAGATGGCATTAGTTCTTATCAAAATGAACAATTTTTAGAAAAAGCAATTGAGGCAGGATTTAAAATTGATATTAAAGATAATAATAATAAAACTCCTTTAGATTATGCAATAGAATATCATTATAAAAAATTTGTCAAAATTTTATTAAGAGAATTAAATAAAAATGAAAAAAAAGATTTAAGTGATATTGAAATGAAAAATGATATTCAAACAGAAATAATATCAAAATATAATTATGAAGAAGATAGTGAAAATTATTATAAAAATACAATTCAACCATATATGAATCAAAAATTATTAGAAAGTCAAAAAGATATATTAAAAAATTTAGTTACAAAAAATTGTAATTTAAAAAGAAAAAATTATAGAATATGTACAGATGAAAATAATATTCCATATAATATTGATTTATCAAAAGTAGATATTAATAGATTTCAATATGGGGAATTTTTATTTTATAAAATTCAATTATTACATAATATAAAAAGAAATATGTTTAATTTAATTACAAGATGGGGAAGATTTGGTCAAGTTGGACAATATCAAAATACTCCTTTTATGAATTTAGAAGATGGTGTTAAAGAATTTAAAAAAGTATTTTTATCTAAAACTGGAAATGAATGGGATAAAATTAAAAATAATTTTGATACTTTTGAAAAAAAAAATAAAAAGTTTAATTTAGTTAAATTAACAACTGATCAACCTGAAATTTTAAATATTACTCAATTTTTCAAAGAAAAAATGAATGAAATTAAAATACCTAAAATTGAAAGTAAAATTGAAAATGAAAGTATAAAAAATTTCTTTAATTTTTTAATTGTAAATGCATTTAGTAGTAGATTTGGTAATAATCAAAGAATTAATTATTATTCAAGAAATCAAAATTATGATGATGATGATGATGAAGAATATGAAACTGATAAGAAAAATTCTAATTTTGCAATGATGTATTTTAAGAAAGAAACTTTAAATAAAGCTTATGAAATTTTAAATGAAATTGGTAAAAATATAAATAAATTAGAAGAATTACAGAAAAGTAAAAAAAATTTGACAATTTCTGAAATGGAATTATCAAATAAAACAAGTAAATTTAATCAAAATTTAGAAGAAACAAAAGAATGTAATAAAAAAATATTAAATTATTCAAATCAATATTATGAATTAATGCCATTTACAAATGAAAGAAATGATTTTATATCACCAATAAATAATTTTAATATTTTAAAAAATGAAATAGATAAATGTAAATCATATAATTACATAGAAAATACTTTAAAAATATTTTTAGGTTCATTAAATCATATTAACACAATTAATCCAATAGATTATATTTATGAATCTTTAGGAATAAAAATAAAAGCTTTAGATTTAAAAGAAAAAATATCAATATCAAAATATTTAATAGAATATATAAAAGAAACTTATAATTCAACAAAATATGGAATAACAAACATATTTGAAATAGAAAAATCAAATAATGATTCAAAATTTAATCCAGAAAATAAAGAAAATGTAGTTTTATTATTCCATGGAACAAAAATTCAAAATTTATTAGGAATATTAAGTCAAGGTTTATTAATAGCACCAATTGAAGCATCATCAACTGGAGCAAGTTATGGAAATGGAATTTATTTATCTGATTATTTCTCAAAAGCAGCAGAATATTCTGATTTTAATTATAATAATAAAGGTTATGTTTTAATTGTTGAATGTGCTTTAGGTAATTATTTACAATTAACTGAAAAAAAAACTTTTATTAGTGTTGATTATTTAAAAAAAAATGGTTATGATTCTATTATAAGTGATTCTAAAGAAAAAAGAGATATTAATGAATTATTGTATTTAAAAAATGGTTTAAAATTACCTACTTATTTTGAAAATAAAGAAAAAGAAAAAGTTACTAATTTTTATTATAAACCAAATTATGCTGAGTATGTTGTTTATAATGAAAATTTAGTAAGGTTAAAATATATTGTTGAAATTGGTAAAGAAAATTAATAATCTTATTAATTTTAATTATTTAAAAATTAAATTATGATAAATTTATTAAAATATTTAAAAAAAAAATATAATTTCATTTATTATATACAAAATTAAATAAAAATATATATTTTATTATTCACAAAATATTTTGTTAATTATACTAGTTACACTAATTGAAAATGCTTGAAAAGGATTTAATGGAGATTCATAATCTAATGCATAAATATTATTTTCTATTTTTCCACATTGAAGAACTCTTTTTTTTTTATTATCTTCTAATATAAAATTTCTTTTACTTGTTAATCGAACTCTTTGATTAAAATCTAATAAATATTTCTGATATTTAAAATCCCATTCAGGAATTTTATTAATATAAATTAATTCATTTTTTTTATCTATTATTTTAACTATCATTTTCCTCATTCCAAATAATCCTAAAAAATTAATTGCATATTTTATTTTCAAATTTAAAATATATTTTCCTCTTTCACCAAAATAAACTTTAAATTTACTTCTTATTGTATTTGAAACTATTTTTCCTATATATTTATATTCTTTATGATTATTTGTTATATATATTTTTATTTTTAATTTACTACAATTTTTTACTATTTTACCAATTAAAAATATATTATTATTTAATAATATTTCAACTTCAAAATCGATTTTTTTTATATCATCATTATTTTTACATATATTAAAACAACTTTTATAAACTCTAACATTAGTCATTAAAATTTGATTATCTGGTAATTTTGAAAAAATAAAATCTTCAATTTGAATAAGTGATATTTTTTCACTAAATTTTTTTGATGTAAGAATATTAAAAATTTTACTATTAATTGAATCTTCTTTATTTTTATTTTCTGAAACTAAATTTCCTTCATTGTTTGTAAAATTTATATCAGTATCACATTTTAAATTTCTTTCAGTTTCATTTTTTATAGTTCTAGAATATTCAATTGGTATATTTGAGTCAACATCAGAATAAAGGGTTTTTTCAATATTTTCTGAAGTTATTATTGATCCTTTTTTTCCAATTTGATAATCTAAAAGTTTTAATTTAATATGATTTGATAATTGATTCATTTTTGCAATTCTTTCATTTCTTCTAAAAACTGGTTTATATTTATTATTATAATTTTATTGTTTATTTACCTTCTATATTTAATATATCATTATATTCAAAAGTATTTTTTGTTAAATTTGAATCTTTTGACATTTTAATAGATGCCATTATTTTTTAAATTATATTATTTTCTCTCTTTTTTTATAAAATAATTTAAAATAAAAAAATATATTTGTTTAACTTTAATGATATAATATTTAATATCAGAATAAAAAAAAGATTTGATATTGTAAATAAATACATAATATTTATAGAATTGAATTAATTTTTTCTTATTGACATAAATTAATTTTTATATTTTTAAAATTTTTATTTTTTATTTCCTTTTCTTTGCATCATTTTATCTGCTTCTCTTCTCCAAGATGGTGAAAATTTATCATAATTTTCTAAAAATTCTTCATTAAAATCTTTATTTTTTCCAATATTTAATTTTAATTTAGAACTTGGTTTTGTTTTATTTGAATCATTACTTATTAATATATTTTTATTTTTAATATTTCCAACATTGATATTTAAGTTATCACCTAAACTAATATTAAAAGCATCATCTTCTTCATTTCTTTCTGAACTTTTATTTTCTTCATTTATATTATTTAAATTTATTTGATTTATATTTTGAAATTCTTTTATAAAATTATTCATTTTATTTTGAAGTTCCTTAATTACTAAATCTTTATTTGCCAAATCATTTTTTAATATTTTATTATCTTTTGTTATATTTTCCATTATATTTTCAATCTTTTCAAATTTCTTATTTAATTCTTCATTTTGTTTTTTTAAAATTTTATTGTCTTTTACAAGAGTATCAATTGCATTTTTTGAATTATTGAATTCTTGATTTTTATTTTGATTTTTAATTATTGAATTATAATTTTTACCAAGTTCTTTAAAGATATATTCTTTTTCATTTTCATTTGCTTTATTTAATAAATCTGATATTTGATTATTAATATTTTCAATTTTAAATTTTATTTCTTCTTTTGATAATTTCAATTGATTATTATTTCTTGCAGTTGAATTTTCAGAATTATTCATTGAATAATTATCATAAGAATTAATCAATAAATTATTTTTTTTTGAATCGTAATCTTTTTTAGTATTATTATTTCCAAGATTGTTAAAATTAATATTTAAATTTGAAGTTGTAAGCATATATGAATGTTGTAAATTATTTTCATTACTTAAATTTTTTTTTTTCATTTTGTTACCTAAGAAATTAACACTTTCTATTAAACCCTTCATTGAATTAGTTTGTTTTTTATGAAAAGGGATTCCATGATTAGAATTAATTTTATTCATATATTGAATATTAAAATTTTTTGGATGTGAATTATTAACAGTATTTAAATGTTCTTTTTCTTTTGAAAGTGATTTAATATTTTTATTTTGACTATTTGAATTATTTATATTCATTTGATTACTTTCAGTTTTATTATAATAAGTATATGTATTATATGAATTTGTTCTTGTATTTCTTTTTTTAATTTGCTTTGATTTAGGACTAAAATTTGAATTAAATTCTATTGATGTATTATTATTTTTTAATAGATGGTTTTCTATACTTTTATTTACTGATTTATTATTATTTGAAGTAAAATCTTTTGATAATTTTTTAGAATGATTTTTCTGTGGTAAAAAGTTTAATTTATTCATTTATCTTTTACAATTTATGTAATAATTTAAATTTTGAATATAAAAATTATAAAAAAAAAATATAAATATTTTTAATTAAGATTATGCAAATATTTTTGTTTATTAGGAGGAAGATTTAAATAATAAATTTTACCAATTAAACACTTAACAGCTTCATCAATACTTTGATTATCAGTACAAGAAACTTCAATAAAATCACAATTTAATGATAAAGCTTTTTCTTCTAATTCAATAGAATGAATTTGTTTTAAATAAATTAAATCATTTTTATTTCCACAAATTACAAAAGGAGTATTATTTTTTACATATGATTTTAAATATTTAACCCAATATTCAACTTTTTCAAATGATTCATATTTTGTAATATCATATAATACAAATATTCCACTTATATTTAAATTCTCAAAAAATTTTTGATTTGTTTTTAATGAATACATATTATCAACATCTATTAATTCTATATTTATTGTTTCTTCAAAAAATTTTATTTTCTTTATTCCTGTTGTTATATTATTACTTGGTTTTATTTCTAAATTAAATTCATTATATATAAATCTGTTAAAAAATGATGATTTTCCACTTTGATTTTCTCCTACTATTAATATTGTATATTTTTTTAAATCTTCTTCTAAATGTTTTAATCTAAAATTATTTAATTGTAAAAACATATTAAATCCTGATTTTAATAAATTTGATATTGTTTCCATTTTAATTTTATATTATATCTTTTTTTATATTTTCAAATTTTTTACAACAATAATAAGTTAAATAGTTCATTTATTTTTTAAAATTATTTAAACATATTAATTATTACAAATTAATAAAATAAGTTAATTTAAATAAGTATCAAAATAATAATAATATATATATATAAAATTTAATAACCTTCATTAGAACATTCAACTTTATAAGTAGGAAAAAATCTTTCTAAAATTTCTTTAGTTTTCTCATGATCAGCTTGACCATAAGCAGTAGAATATCCATAAACTTTAATATCACCATAATGAATATCAATTCTTCCTCCACCAACAACTTCATAATTATATTTTTCATATAAAGATTTATCTTTATTTGTAATTATTTCATTCATAAAGTTTCTAAATATATCTTTATGATAACCATAATTTGTACTTCCTCTTATTACAATTCTAAAATCTTCTGGATTTTTTTTATTTATTATTTTTATTTGAATATATTTAAATCTTCCTAAATCATCTACTATACATGCTGAAACATTTGCATCCATAATTAATAAAATTAATTTTTTAATTTATTTAAATTATTAAATGGAAAATTTTAATTATAGGTTAGAATTATGTAAAAATATATTTAAAGAGTTTCATATTTTTGAAAATAAATATAAAACTATTTTAGAAGAATTTAGTACTAATATTAAGAATAGTATAGTAGATTATAGAAGAAAAGGAGGATTTGATTTATCAAAAGGAATAATATCTGCTTATTTACTATATGTTCTTCATACAATTGATAAGACAATAAAAAATGTTACTAATTATTTAGATTTAATAAAAGGATATATTGATAATATAAATTCAATAATATCAAGCCAAAATCTTTCAGTATTAAAAGAAATAGATGATGGAAAAGAAAATATAAAAAAATTATTATTAAAAATAAATTCATATAAATCATCATATTATGAAAAAATGAATAACGCAGAAAAATCAATTTTCTTATATGAACAATCTTTATATAATAATGAACAACAAAAAAATAAAAATTCATTATTAAAAAATCAAAATGATTTAATTAAAAAGGCAAAAATAGCAGAAAAAGAATATAATGATTATATAAATAAAATAAATGAACAAAGAATTATTTATTATAAAAATTTATCTAATTTCATAATAAATTATAGGGAATTTAATTTAATTGAAGTTCAAACATTGTATAATTTATTTACTACTTTTTTTAAAATTAAGGAAAATGAATTAGATATATTAAATACAGGAAAGTTATATTTTCATAATAATTTAAATAATTCAAAAGTAGAATTAAATGTTCCTCTTCCAAATGATGATGAAATTAATTTTTCATATGAAATTGAACCATATATTTCATCATATTATAAATTTATTTCTCCTGATAATAATAATAATAATAATGAAAATCAAATTTATCAACAAGTAATTAATAAATTAAAAAATGAATTTACATCAATAAATGAAAATATTTATGATACAAATTCATTTAATGACTATATTAAATTTACAAATATTTTATATCATATTACTTATTATTGTTCAAATATAAAAGATGAAGAAATTGAATCTATGAATAATTTTTTTAAACAACAAAAATATAGAGATAAATTTATTTTACATTTAAATAATTTAAGAAGAAATTTAACTTTATTTAATGATCCAAAAGCATTTTTACATATTTGTAAATTATTTAATTTATTATTTAAAAATATTGATATTTCAGATTCAAAAGAACATAATAATGTTTGTTTTGCAATTTTACTTAGTCAAACTTTTTATACTAATTATTATGGAGAAAAAATATTTATTGTTCATAATCTTAATTTAAATTTTAATGAATCAATGTTTATAGATTTTATTGAAAATGAAATTGAGAGTCATAAAATCAAAGAAAATATATTTATTACAGTTGTTTCTTTTTCTGCACATTTGAAAGATATTTTAAAAGAAAAAAGAAAAATTATGACTGTATTTAACCATTTTATTGAAAAATATAAATTTAATGAAAAAGAAATAAATGACATCAAAGAACAACTTAAAGATATTAAAGAAGAAGAAAAGAAAGAAGAAGGAAAGAAAGAAGAAGGAAAGAAAGAAGAAGAAAAAAAAGAAGAAGATAAAAAGTAGAATAAAAAAAGAAGAAGAAAAAAGAATAAAATATGAATAATTGAAGGATTTATTTATTAATTTTAATTATAAAATTAATTATAAATTAAAAAAAAAAAAAATAAATGAGAATATAAAAATTAAAATAAAATAATTATAATTCAATAATAATAAAAAATTAAAAAAAAAAAAATGAGAACATCATCTCTAATAGAAAAAGAAAAGAAAAAAAAAGAAAAAAAAAAGGAAGAAAGAGATAAAGAATTTAAAATAGGAAA
>JAEEGK010011928.1_pt1 | contig 19794 bp, 17 predicted proteins | sample 8958771 | NCBI WGS metagenome assembly JAEEGK01 (sample SAMN16246547, study PRJNA631951) | gut metagenome | biome: gut microbiome; feature: rumen; material: SC-attached | host: Bos | place: Iran: Karaj | collected 2018-10
CAACAAATAATCAAATATATTACAAGATTTATAAGGAAATACCCTATTGACAATTCTTCCAAAATCATAAATATTGGCTCAGCGGGAAACGAATATGGGATACCAGGAGAACATTATCATGTTGACATTGCTGAAGAAAGGATTAAACATTGTCTCCATTATTATGCAGGTTCTGCAGAGAGCCTTCCATACTCGGACAATTATTTCGACGCCGGTCTTTGTGTTGGCTCAGTTATTAATTACTGTGACCCTCTTCAGGTTATTGCAGAAATAGGAAGGGTTTTAAAACCCAATGCAAGTTTTGTCTTAGACTTTGAACAAAGCCGTAGCTATCAGTTTATAGGGAAATGCTATAATTGTAGTTCCCAAATTATCACTTCATTCAACAGTGGGATAGCCGATGACATTTGGGTATTTTCTGAGAGGCTTATTCGTTCATATTGTAAGATACATCATCTTAAGATTGTAAACTTACAATACTTTCATCATCTAACGCCACTTATTTATCGGATATGTCATAATGAGGACAAGGCTGCCAGATATGTATTTGCTGACAGAATTATGAATAAAATTCCCATTCTGCGTAAGATTTCTTGTAATGTTATTCTAACGATAGTAAAGAGCGAATAATAGGTATACTCTTAAGATGTTTTAGGCTATCAGGGTCTCTAATAATATATATTAGTAAGAATACAAGAATTAATAATGATCCTAATGCTATAATAGCATGTATTCCAAAGTTAAATAAATATGACACATACAGTATTACGAGCAATAAAGTGACAAAACCTATAATACACCCAACGGAGACAAGAAAAGCATTTTGGCGTTTCTTAGGGATTTTAGTCACATACATATTTGAAGAACAATCTAAAGGATAACCATTAAGAATGACTTCATCGTCAACAATACTTTCAGCTATCTTTTTTATATTTGATTCTGCTTTTTTACTCCTGTCATAGAATTCTTTGCTATTACATACTTTCTTGTCCCAACACAAATAATAATCATATAAAACTTGCACGATATGAAGATATTCAGCTTTCTTTAATTCACTCTTATTGCTTGCCCTAGTATAAAGCATGATTAATGCATCTCTCATGCTTTCAACATTAATCGTCTCCAACTGTGGCTGTATATAAAGACTATTGATAACTTTAAAATTTTCTAATTCATATTGGCGAACATCTTCTCTCCTAATTTCCTCTTCCTTAGACTTACGAAATATCTCCTTAGTAATATAGTCATAATCTATTCCATGCTTATCCATATAATTGACAATAAGCATATAGAAAGAATAGAAGTTACTGTTTGACTTATAGTCAGGATCTAAATTTATATAATCTATTATCAGTAACCTTTCTTGCTTGATATATGCTAATTCTGCATATCCAATTACCAAATTATTCGCCTTTAATCCGAAAAAGAAAAGCTCACCCATTGCAAACTTTTTACAATGATCTACCCAGTAATTTATTTCTCTAACATTTGTTTTTTGGTCACGAGGAGTGGTTCTTCTATAGATTTCTGATGCTTCATGAAATTCATTGTCTGAAGCATTATTAAACCTTATTAATTCATAATTTATTGAAAACTTTCCCATATATGATAATTTGTTATTATCGTTAGTTCATTGTCTATAAAAAACTATTGTTGAATTGTCACTCTAGAGCCATGTCGTTTTTGCGAAAAATGCTTATTAACTATTGTAGAAATATCTATAAAACCAATAATAATCACAAAGCAATGACCAATATATAGGTTGCCTTACTCTTTTCTCAATACGAGCAGGCACCCCACAATCTGCTAATATATTACTACGCAAAGTATCGTCAGAAATAGCAGTTTTCACATCGTCAATACAATATAGATGGCTTTTCGCTATAAGACACCATACTTGACGAATAATATTAAGACGTTCATGTTCTAACACCAATTCGTCAATTGTGTTTGAGAGTTCTATTTGACGCAAGGGAGATTTTACCTTGTTAGAGATACCTATTCTCCCATTTTCCCTATATACAAATAATTCATTGACATTTGGAAGAAAGAATAGCGGAACAATCTGCTCGTTTCCGCGGCACTCGTTACAGCATAGGTGAAGCTTTGAGGGATAGATATTATTCTCCCTATCTTCATCAATAAAAAGGCTACCATCGCATGAAAGCACCAGATTCTCGTAAGCACAGAAATGTGGATATTTTGGGCCAATGTGCCACTGGCGATTAGAACCGTTAAGATGGATATAAGCAACATTCTTGAAGTTCTTATTAAAACGCTTATAATAGTTGATGGTCTTATAATCCACCTTGCCATTCTTTTTGCTGTGATGTGGCATGACGTGTTCAATCGAGGTGTGATGGCCTACTGTCAGGTGCCTCATACAATAGCAACAAAAGCCACCTTGTTCTTGATGCAACAATCGCTCCATCTTCCCATTGCGTTTGAATGAACTGTAATCGCAATTTACATACTTCCCCTCTTGCTCATTCCAAGCTTTCCGCAAGAAATCATTAACAATATGATGTCCCTTGCCCCGTTTCCCTCTGTTGTGTTTGTCTATCCAGAACATAAATAACGAGGCTAGGATTATTCATTTTTCCACTTCGCAATCATCTGTTCAGCCTTTTTCTCACTATGAAGCAGTTCTACCAACTCATTCTTTCTCATTAAAACCAGTTGTTCATTGCCCATATCAAGTGCCCTTTTAATGGATGATTTCAGAAAATCAAGTTCTTCATTTCTTGGATAGCCCTCCATCCAGTCAAGTAATACATCATCGTAATCTATACCAAAAAGGTCTGGCAGTTCATGTGGTTTTTTCTCACCAGCAACCAGTCTAAATACCTTGTTCCGTTGGTCATTCGATGATAGGTTACTAACTACCAGTGGAGAGTGTGATGTCATTATAAATTGCAGTTTTGGGAATGTACGGGTGAAACGTTCAACAACTTCTGTTTCCAATGAAGGATGAAGATGCAAATCAATTTCATCGATCATTGCCAGTCCTGTTGGTTCAACATCTGCTTGTCTATTCAGCAGATAGGCGCGATATGCCAAGTCCAGCACAATGGAATAGAGACGTTTATATCCTGCCGGTAAACCGTCAAATTTAATTTCCTGACCAGATTTCAAACGGAGCCATAACTCAGGTTTCTGTTCCTCGTCGAACATATAGAATAGACGATCAACCTCAAACGATGCATCACACATGTTTTTATTGATAACTTGCGAGAATTGTTTCAGTTTCCTTGAAACAAAGTCCACTTCATTCTGTGTAAACACATCGGTGTCGCCTTCCAACTGCTTTACTTTTGCCATTGAATTGAGTAATCTACGCTTCCATATCTCAACACAGGCAGTCTCATTGTCCCATTGGTAGTAGCCGAAATTGCGTAGCGTCTTTCCATTTGCAGACATTTGCTGTTTGGCAAATTGGGAAATGTTAGTCAGTTTATGAGGGAAAGAGTCAGAGAAATATGCTATCAGCGGTAACTCATCGTTATCTCTGTACAGTTGCATCAACTGCTGATATGCGTGCTTATATCGTGCGGGATTAAGAGCTGATCCGCTGGTCGAACGGCGATACATATCCCATGCTATCAATTCCCCAAGAAACTCTATTTCACCATGAAAATTGGCATCGGCAGCAGCATCGTCAGTACTATTGTTCCTATGAAACTCATCAAAATTGATCGAACGCATCTTCAAGTCGGGATTTCCTGCAGAAAGAAAGTCGTCGCCCATAGAGCGGTCATTAGTAAACATAAAGTAGAGAGAGTAGACCATCGCCCGAATTAGCGAAGTCTTTCCTGCACCATTACGTCCAATAATAACGGATACCCCTGGTGCAAACTGCATCTCGAAATGGTCGAAACACAGGAAATTATCTATGACGAGTTTCTGATATAACATAAAGCCCCATGTCTATAAAACCGCTGCAAATATACGAATATTTTTCCTGATTTCAAAGTATTTAATTTTTTTTTTTGCTTTTTATAAATCCGTCATAACCTTAATAGAGCTTCTGTTTCTATTGGTTCCAGAGAAATTGTTTCAAACCGAAAGTAAAATATGTTTTACTTATCTTCTTATGTGCTTATGAAGTGATATGATTATTTATTCCGTACAATACTTGTTAAATGCGTCTTTATAAATATTTCTCACTTCTTCTTGGAAAGAAGCTCTTCTGTTATGTAATTCCGTCAGCTGACTATTTATCTGCTGATAGATGATTTTGTGTGCCGGATTCGGAAGCAAGGCTTCATCGTATTTATCCGTTTCAAAATCTTCCTCTTCTATAGCAGCATGTGCAAGATTCAACAGATCCTCTTTGGTCATATCTGTTACAACCATCCAGTTTTCGCCCCTAGTGAAAAAGGCTTTTTGTTCTTCAATTTTTAAGTGTTTCATATATGTCCTTTCTTTCTGAATATGCTTGTTCACCAGCCTCTAAACTGTTTAAAGTTATCTCATAATTTTCAATTGCATTACCATCTACGTCCTTTAGGGCTTTGGCAGTGGGATATCCACTATATATGTTGAAATGAGGCCCATCTGCTTCTATCTTCTTTTCTGTGTATAGAATATAGTCTGGTTTTATAGAACCTCCTATAGTGTTATTGTGTGTAGAAATAATTACAGGCATGCTTTCCGCCATCTCTTTAATAAACTTATTGACCTCGTTTTTCAAAAAGATATTGTCAAACGAAGACTCTGGCTCATCAATAATGAGAATGTCGCACAGAATAGCGTCCTTGATTTTCTGTAAAAAGTTAAATTCTGAACGCTCTCCACCAGAAACTGGTAGCCCCGAAGAATTAAGAATCCTGTAATCTATAGCAGCAAACAACCGTATAAATACGGTCACTCTCAACACCTGCAGCTTTTAATTCTTCTATATATTGAATGGGGTTTCCATATTTGGCAAATGCATTTATAAGCGAGACCTGTCTCAATCCGATAGTCTTCAAATCAGTGGCATTTGCAAACGGGCGTGCAGACACACTAATTGTAAAATGGCCTGCTTTCTCTGTACTGATTGTCCTTTTTTTCTTAACAGCCAGAGCTACCTGAGCAAAAACCTCGCGTTTTTTCTTATTGATGAAGTACTGGTATAAGTCTATATCGGGAATACGAGGCGCTGCCGATTTTAATTGCAGTGACTCCTTTACCGTCTTAATCATGTTATTGACTTCCTTGAAATACTGTCTCTGAAGGTTCTCCTTCCGGCATTGTTCTATCAACTCCTTCAAAAGTGCCTTCAATGAAGTTTCTGGCAGATGCTTATTAATGATAGGCTTGTAAAGCTGCGATTCTAATAAAGTCAGTGTTGCTGAGATAAGCTTCTTAATCTCATCATGGCTCTGCTCTTTGAAATCACTTTCATTGAACAATTTCGACTTTGAGAATACATCGTTTACATCACTCTGTTGGGCAGAAGACATCACTGCCTCAAGATATTTCTGCAATTTCATCTCGTCTTCATCTGCAGAACAAGTCTTTAGCATATCTGTCACTATAATGCCAAACTCACGTAGGTAATTTTCTGCCGAGTTCTCTTGTCTAACCTTCAGGTCATTTTCAAACTGGTCTGAGTCGTTCTTGCCAGTATTTAGCAATTCAAATTGTTTGATATATTTGGCCTTTCCTTCAAAACGGTTGGCAATGGCATTCAACGTATGAGTCTTTCCTGTTGAACGTTTTCCAAACATGATATTGAGTCCAGTTGATAGCATTTGTCCATTGGGAAATATCTGAAATAGTTCAATGCCTTTTTCTGAAGTTAGTGAAACTTTTGTCTTATCCATAAGGCAAAGTTTCAATGTATTGACATTTACCTGATCAATATCAAAAAAAGTATGGCTGACGGGATATTTATCTGACGTAATACCTTTTTCTACTCTGAAGTCGCTAAAATATACGGGTGTTAGCTCAGAATCCTCTTTCTCCATATAGATAAACTTTTTGACGCTCGACACCTCACCTGCTATGATATTCCTGTCTAATTTTTCGATGACATCCTTATGTAGCTTGGGATCCTTCTCATAGTGCGGGATAAGTAAATACTTACTCAAGTCACCGAATATCCGTATAAATGTATTGTAAGAAATATCATCATCCTTAGTTTTAATAAGATTCTTTACTTCTTCACATTTACTATTGAAGTCGAACAGCGTACCATCATCATTATTCGCAATAACGAGAATATGCCCTCTCTCCAAATCCACCTCTATACCTGGAAGAACAAAGGTGTTTGGCAAAGCGTTCCTTATCTCTTGAAACTGCGTGTAGTCAAACATGTTGTGGTTTGTTATAGCAATAACATCCAAACCAGTCTTTTCTATATAGTCCACTAAGACATCCTTATCAAATGTAAATGTCCTATCTGACACAGAAGCAACTGTGTGAATATGCAAGTCACATCTTTTCATATTATTACCATTAGAATCATTATTTCTACTATCTGTATAAATACCACATTTCGCTGCTATAACCATTATATAATAAGCAGCGCACTTTAATTAGTGTTCACTGATTAAGGACGCTCTATAATAATGATTATCACATCATCGCCATCTTCAATGACAATGACGACAACATCGCGACTTTGCATCTGAACGCTTTTGGAAACTTGGCTTTCAGACACAGGATTGACAGTTGGCGTAGCTGCAAATGAAGCAGAAGCGAATCCTAATGCAAAAAAAATGTAGCAAATAACTTCTTCATTGTTTCTTTTTTTATTTGTTAATACTCACCGCTAAGGCATTGCGGCATTACCCCTTTGTGCCAGTCTGGTCTGTATAATATCGGCCTCTATTATTCGAGCTATTAAATGCTTTGACGATGCAAAATTATAATTCAACAAATTAACTGCCAAGAGAAGTCACGAATATGAATTTTCAAAAATTTCAACATGAAAATGTAAGTCTTTGACTGCCAATTCCATAAAGAACGCGTAGATAATTTTAAATAATTATCTCTTTGTGTTACACTCTGCTTACATGAGTTGCTTAGTACATCAGTATGATTCTCTTGTCGAAGTCAGAAGCCTTACCATCTATGCCGTAGATTTTCTTTAGCAGACGACTGCGGGTGAGCGAGACCTCTGGGAAACGGCAACCAACAAGGACGGCAATGTCTTTGGGTTTGAACATCAGGCGGGTGAGGAGACAGATTCTGAGTTCACGCTCGCTTACATTGTAGTTTCGAAGCATCACATACAGTTTTGGGAAATTGCTCTTGGCGAACCTTATGAGTTTGTCCCAGTCCTTGCTGGAGGGCTGCTCCATGACGTTCTTCAGATAATAGCTGAAATCGTCTTTCAGCGGTGCCTTCTGAATCTCGTCCTCCAAAACGGCAATGTCTTTGATATGCATTTCGCGTTCATATCCAGCCACCCGTTCTTGTAACTCTGCTATAGACTGTTCGCGCTTTCCGATTTCGATATTCAGTTCGGCTTCTCGTCGTTCCAACAAATCTTCCTTGGTTTCCAACAACGACTGCCGCTCCTCAAGAAGGGCGTTCATCTCTTCCATTTCGCGCTGAAGTAATGTCTTTTCCGTCTCATAGCGTTCTTGCATCATGGCTATTCTCCGCCCTGCAGCCCTTTTCTTCTTTTTATATATAAATGAGGTGGAGCATACAACCGCGACAAGTACAGCAAGTGAGGCAAACAGCCACCATCCAAGCGTGGCTGCACGCTCTGCACTCCGAAGTGCAGTCTCTTGATGCTTGCTGTAGTTATACAAAGCTTGCTGCCTTATCAGAGCCTCACTTACGCTTTTATCGTATGCAGAATCGTTAGCGTTATATGCCAACAATGCGTATTTCGCTGTGGAGTCTGCTGGCCCAATTTTGTCATAAAGTAAACTTAGACCATGATAGGCGGATACTTTAATATTGGGGTCTGCTATATAATTTAGACATTTTTGAAACATTGTCCGTGCAGAATCAGTATGATTAACACTAAGATAGTATAGCCCCTTGTAATAATAGTACACTTCTTTACCCGATTCGATTTCGCCATTATGGAAATAGCCCGACTCCGTTTCATATATCTTTATACGCTCATGTGCCTTTCCGATTTCTCCTTTCTGTAGAAGATACCTTATATTATATGCACACATTTGGGCTGCATATTGTTGACATCCCATTCTCTTAAACATATTGATGCAGGAGTCAATGACAATCTCTGAAGAATCCATCTTGTTAACGAGAGAATATACTGGAGCTTTTACGCTAAGTATAGTCAAAGCATCTATAGTATCACCGGCAAGTATGGAATATTTGTAAGCAACATCCAGTTCACGTAATGCATTTTCGGCTAAAGATTGCTCCTCCAATAAATACGCCATCTGGCTGTGTATATGTGCAAGCGTCTTATATGTAGGAATGTCTTTCCCATCAGATTTCGTAGCCCGTTCGAGATATTTCATCGCTGTAGGGGCATCGCCTAGGTCGCGATATACACAGCCAAGCAGATAGTTGGCTGTCATCTTCTCGTAACCAGAGCCGTAACGTTCGTAGTAGTCCACAACTTTCAGCATGATGCTATCGGAAGTGAAGTCTACATACGCCTTATTCATGGCCTTGGCCTGGAGCAGATGGTACCTCATCCGCTGAGCCTCTGTCATTCCGTTGATTTGCGCTTTCAGACTGTCAAGCACTATCAATGACTTATTGGCATCATCCTGACGAGTCTCCATGATCCTTTCCGCTTGGTTCATGACAATGTCAATCTCGGTTGTCTGACTGCAACCTATTACAGTCAGCAATACGGTTAGGTATAAAAAGACTTTCTTCATATACTTTACATCTTTAGTTTTCGAGTGCAAAATTAATCAAAATTCGCTGAAGCCTGTGCTTTTTAAACTGATAATAATTTTCAAAAATTTCAAGTTTATTTTGTAATTCATTGAAAAACAGGTAAATGGAAAATTGCTATATAATTTCTGAAAATTCTCATTTTGATTTTTTCTTGTCATCTTTTACATCAATCTTTAATTTTGCATCCGATTTCATTTCATTCATTAAATTTCAAATTATGAAAAAAGTAGTACTAATCCTATTCGTATTTGCGACAAGTACATTAAGTACATTAGCAAGTGTAGAAAAAGAGGCAATGGGGGGGGTAAATATTTATCTTTCCTGTAGTCGCACTCATGAAGTCCCCTTAGGAAGACCTATTAATCGGGCACCAATGAGGTTGCCCACAGTAGAACTCTTGGGGAATAATCTCTCAATTCCTGACTGCCTCGTCGGATATGAGATTTTAATAAAGTCGGAATCAGGGGAAGTTGTTTTTTCAACATTAGTAGCTTCGACAGTAGTAGTCATTCCTAATATTCCGTCAGGTTCTTATATGATAGAATTCATAGGAGAGAATTACAGCTTCTTTGGTCTGTTTACAGTTGAATAGCATAATATCTAAGTTTATACCATAGGAATACCTATTTACTCACAATGCAATACGGTTAATTATGAACAAAATTATTTTTTCATTGCTGGCACTTTTAGTACCGCTACAGGTTATTAACGCGGAAACCACTAAAACGGAAGTGGTTACTTTTAAGAAATCAGATTTCACATTTTCACGTAATGACGGAGGTGAACTGGTTATAAGTTCAAAAACGTTCAACGCTTGCTTTGATGAAAATTCTGGCGGGCCAGGACTTCCTCTTGTTCCTGTGAACATATTGATTCCTCAAAACTTTTCATACAAGAATCTTACCGTCGATTTAAACGAGACATTATTAGAGGACGATGTAATTATCGCCCCCAATCCTATACCCATGATTACAGATTCGATTTCAAATGCTGTTCCAAATTCTGGTCGAATGCAATTAACAAGCAAAATTTACCCTTCATCAAATGCGAAGTATGTAGGAACCAGCATGATGGATGGATACACAATATTGAATCTCCTTGTATGTCCATTCAGGTACGATGCTCAGGATAAGAAGTTGTATCTTCTCGAAAGGATGACAATAACAATTCACCTTACCGAAGTTCTTAGCACCACAAGCTCTTCAAATGCTGTAGGCAATAATATGAGCGAGATTGTTAAGCTCTTAGTCGTCAATGCGGAAGACATGGGAACCTCTCATATAGGGACAACATCTACTGCGACGAATGAGAACGTTGAATATGTTGTTGTTACTTCATCTGCTTTGGCTGCTTCTTTCAATCCCATCATTCAGTGGAAAAAGACAAAAGGGGTCTCGTCAAAGATTCTTACCATTGAAGAAATAACAGCGACCTATAATGGGGCAACAACTCCTATTAAGATAAAGTCATGCCTCTACGACCTATATCAAAATAAGGGGCTTAAATATGTCCTTTTGGGAGGTGATGATACAGTTGTACCCGTTCAAGGATGCTATGGAAGTGCAGGCTCATATGTTGATAGCACTATCCCAACAGATTTATTTTTTGCTTGTTTTGGAGGAAATTTCAACTGGGATGCAGACGGAGACGGAATTTACGGAGAGACTACGGACGGCATTAACATGACACCTTCCATATTCGTGACACGAGTGCCTGTTAGGTCCTCTGCAGATGTTGAAGCTTTTACATCAAAATTACTCACATATGAAAAGACTCCAGCAGCTAACGGGTGGAATAATAATCTTTTGATGGCAGGAACCAAACTATGGGCCAATTATTCTTCAACACAGAGTGATGCTGAAGCCAAAGGTGATAATTTGTATGAGACGTATATACAGCCTTATTGGAATGGAACAAGAAAAAAATTCTATGACACCTACACGGATTTCTCAGGCGGTTCAAGCTATGCCCTAAATGCCACAAACCTTCAATCCCAATTGGGTAATGGATATACATTCTTTGATATGGCTACTCACGGTAGTCAAACGGTATGGGCTTTAGAATCCGGATCTTATAGTAGCTCGAGTGCAAGCAACTTGAACAATAGTAATTTCACACTAATAACTACAATGGCTTGCTTGACTAACGCATTCGACTCGTCAACAAATGGTGGAACTAATGACCCATGCCTCAGCGAAGCTTTTATTAGGAATGCCAATAGCGGCATAATAGCATACCTCGGCTGTTCTCGATACGGATGGGGCTATTCTGGAGGAACAAGAACTTTGGGACCGTCATTGCAGTATGAGGCTCAGTATTATAAAAATCTCTTCTCCTCAGATATTCAAAATAAGAACTATGGCAGAGTTGCTGCTGCGGCCAAAGCAGCTATGGTTAACTCATCTAGCTCATACAATTCATTTCGTTGGGTGCAATTCGGCCTTAATCCTATAGGTGACCCAGAAATGCCTATTTACACAACTACTCCTACAGAGTTTAATAACTGCACTGTACAATATGGCAATGGCAGCGTGACAGTAAATACTGGCGTGGCAGGCTGCACTATTTGTGGAATGAGCATAGATGATAGTGGTCAATCATACTATGACGTTAGAAACAATGTGGGGAATGCCACTTTCACAAACATACCATCAAATGTATCTATCTGCATCACTAAGCAAAACTATATACCGAAAGTGTTTGAGTCAAGCATTTATATTCAAAACGAAACAGTCATTGGCCCAAAGACATATAATGCGGAAACTATAAAAGTTGGAACATCAGTGACGTCAGAGAAACCTACAGGTCCTGTGGTTTTCTATGGTGGTACTGTTCAACTTAACGCGAAACACATTATCATTGAGCCAGAAACGACTATAAACAGCAATACAGAATTCAATATGTCTAACCAATAAAAAATAAGTAACAATGAAAAAGATTAAGTTTTTGTTTCTCGCAATCCAGTTAGTTTTTGTCTCGGTTGCAGCAAATGCACAAATTTCCTATTCGGGAGGTAAGATTAGTATTAATGGTGCCCCGGCCAATTCGTATTATAGCTTATATGCAAAAGATTGGGGTGGAATGTCTTACACCTGCAAGACCAGCAACTTCCTAAAGTTTGATCTGACCCCAGCCAATCCACGCATAGCAGGAACAGGTGATGAAGTCGTATTCTACAATTCCCAGACCAGTACTTTTAATAGTATTCAGGTGGCCAATGTGTACAATTACTCCGATGCAAGGGCAAAAGAGAATATACAGCCCCTATCTATGGGATTGAACACTGTTCTCAGTCTTCGCCCTGTTTCTTACAATTGGAAACAAAATTCTGCCGAATCCAATGCAGATGAAACATCTATAGCTTCCGCAAGCAAGTCTTCCAGTACAGCCTACGGTCCCATTGAGGATGAACAAACCCAATATGGTTTCCTTGCACAAGAGGTGGAAAATGTAATACCTGATGCGGTGAAGACTGATGAGGAAGGCCACAAAATGATAAATTACACAGCCATGATACCGATGCTTGTACAGGCCATTCAAGAAATGCAATCAACAATAGAGGCTCAGGCTCAAAAAATCGATATGCTGTCAAATGGAACGGTAGCAAGTACGAATATCTCCGATTCTGGCAGTAAAATAATAAGTTGCAGCCCTAACCCTGCCAGTGGCAATGTCACCATAACCACTAAATTGCAAGACGGAGTATCATCAGGCCGACTCGTAATAAGTTCCATGACTGGAAATCGAGAAAAAACACTTGTGGTTTCAAATGTGATGCCAAATGTTACTGAGAATATATCATCCTTAAATTCTGGCATTCATATCGTGTCACTATATGTAAATGGAAAACTTACCGATTCACAGAGATTAATAATAGAATAGATTAGTATAGATGCGGGGGAGATATGTTCTTCCTGCATCTACATTCGTAAACAATGTATAAGGCTAAGGATTATGTCCTCAATGGACTGCTCTATCTGAACAACGTTGCGAGGCCACACCATAAGTGGCTATCGCAACTGATGATTTATTCGACCACACTCTGCCAGTCGAAATGCAAGCACTGCAATATCTGGCAGAAACGGCCTGTGGAACATCTTTCGCTCAAAGACATTCAGCGGATTATGCAGAGCCGATGCGTGACACAGAGAACTACTGTAGGACTGGAGGGCGGCGAGTTCATCCTTCACCCGCAGGCTGATGAAATCATGGCGTGGTTTCAGAAAAACCACCCTAACTACACGCTGCTGTCAAATTGTCTCGCGCCCCGTCGTGTTATAGATGCCGTCCGTCGCTATCAGCCCCGACATCTGTATGTCTCTCTCGACGGTGGCCGCGAGACTTATCAGCGGATGCGGGGACGCGACGGCTACGACCGAGTGATCGAGGTGGTGGAAGCCCTTAAAGGTGAAGTGCCTCTGTCGCTGATGTTCTGTCTGTCGCCGTGGAATACATTCGACGACATGGCGTATGTGATAGACGTTGCCAAGCATTACGGCGTGGATGTGAGGATTGGTATCTACGGGACAATGGCTTTCTTCGATACGACGAGTGAACTGCTGGCGGCATCGGACTTCGTGACGCAGATACCGCAGAGCATCCACGACACACAAGAGAACTACGACTTCGTGGCACTCTATGATGAATGGCGAAATGGACATCTTCGGCTTCGTTGTCAAAGTATCATGAGCAGTCTCGTGGTACATAGTAATGGCGATGTACCGCTCTGCCAGAACCTTGATGTGATGTTGGGCAATATCCACGAGCAATCACTCGACGAGATTTTCAACGGAGCATCGGCCTGTCAGACCCAATGCCACTATTCACACCATTGCAACGACTGCTGGATTAACTTCCATCGCAAATACGACATCATCCTTGTGCGCAATTTCGAGCGACTATTGCCTAAATGGCTCATCGAGAAGTTCTACGGCCCGTATCAGTGGACGGCAGACCCCAAGCAAACCTATAGAAGACATCTAAAAGCGATATTATGATACAAGCTGTTATCAACCGACATAAGCGTATGCGCACGGAGCGATTCCTACGTCAAACGTACCAATATCAATATGCCTTCGTGGGCATGGGCCAGCACTCGCTCACCAATCTTTATCCCGTGCTCCACTACCTCGGCATACCGTTGAAATACATTTGTGTCACGTCGGAAAGGAAGGCACGGCTGATAGAACGGAAATTCCCACAAGTGAAAGCCACGAGCTCGCTTGACACGATATTGAATGATGATGAAGTAAAAGGCGTTTTTGTTTCTGCTTCACCCTCTGCTCATTTCCTCATCGCCTCACAGATATTAAAAAGCGGCAAGTCATTGTTCATCGAGAAGCCACCCTGCCAGTCGCTACAGGAACTTGATACCCTCATTGATAAGCAGCGACTTTACGGCTCGCCCGTCGCTATGGTCGGCTTGCAGAAACGCTACGCCCCTGCCGTGCAAATGCTTCGTAAACGTCTGCGCAAAGAGCATCTTGTCAGTTACGATCTCCATTACCTCACTGGTAACTATCCAGAAGGTGATGCCTTGCTCGATCTTTACATCCATCCCCTGGACCTTGTCTGTCTCCTCTTTGGCGAACCAGAAATCATCGCCTGTCAGCAAGTCGCCCCAGCATCCTACATCCTCATGCTCCGGCATCCCCATATCGTCGGCACCCTCGAACTCTCCACATCCTACGCATGGACTTCTGCCGAAGAATCCCTCAAAGTCTGCACGTCAAACGGCATCTACCGCCTCTCGCAGATGGAAGAATTAACCTTCGAACCAAAACCTTCCACCATTCTCAGCATTCCCATCGAGAAAGTCCGTCCCCACAATAAGACCGTCGAATACTTATACACCCGCAACAACTTCGCCCCCATCCTTGAAAACAACCAAATCCATTCGCAAGGCTACTTCAACGAGCTTTCTGCTTTCGTGGAGTCAGTGGGGGGCAAAGCAGACAAGGTACTCACAGACCTGTTATCAGTCAGAGACACATATCAGTTATTATCAACCCTCAAAAACAAATAGAGTATGAAAACAAAAACCATCATCACTGCAATCATTGCAGCAGCAAGCATCAACACGCTGGCGGCACAGGAGTTATTGACCGATGGCAAAGTGTGGAACTGCGTACAGCGTATGTATAACGACCAGACGGGCGAATACGACCGTCCGTTTACCATCACCGTCGTTGGTGACACCATTGTCGGCGGTACGAAATGTAAGCGACTGGAACAGGTCTGGCATGATGATACAGGAACCCTATTCCACTTTGCTGCCCTCGAACGGGATTCACGCGTGTATCATGTAACAGACGATTGCGAGAACGAGTTTCTGAACTTCAATCTTTCCGTTGGCGACATCGACGGCCTTTCTGGTCGTGTCGTTGCAGTCGATAAAGTGACGGTTAACGGCATCACTCGCAAGCGCATCACTATCGACCGTGACGGTCATCTTCAATACCTCGTTGATGGCATCGGGCTAAGCGATGACTACCTCCGCAGTTATGAGCTGTGTTCCTACTACACGATTCTGCAATCTGTCACGGAGCAAGGCTCCCAGATCTTCGCCACCCGCGACTTCACGCAAGGAACCACTGCCATCCATTCTGCAAAGGCCCCAATCAACGACCTCCCTGCGCAGTCTTTCGACCTGTCAGGGAGGCGTGCAAGCAAGTCCATCCGTGGGATAGTTATTGCAGGATGTAATAAGAAAGTATTGAAATGAAATAACTAAAATTTGTATTTACACTATAAAGCGTATAGAATAAAGAGCAATGTTTTAAGCTTAAAGATGGAAATATTAAGAATTGCAATGAAAAGAAAAAAATAGTTCATAATGGTTGTACAAAACGTATGCCATCTGTATTGTGGATATTTATCATACTCATAAACTGGGGATGTGCTTCTGAGGATTACATCCTTCATGTTAGCATGAAGGACGGCAATATTATTACTGTTGATTACCGCCCTAAGTTCTATGAGTCTGAGGAAGCCTTTATACATAGCGTATCATTTCCCGCTATGGAAGATAGTCAAACATATAATGTCGAGAACATTGACTATGAGATCAATGGCAGATATTCTATAGTTGGTTATGACAAAGTATATACGGGATGTTGGGAAGTGGCGAAGTTTGGTGTATGGGCAACTAAATACGGACTTAGGCCCAACACAGTATACTATGTGGCTACCGATGTTTTCACAAAACATCTGCCCGCTGTTCCTGAAGGCATGATGATTGTTCCACACGAGGACAATGACAGAATGGGCTTTTGTCCAGGAATAGCCTATGCTACGTTCATTGACACAAATGACTATAAAACTGGCGTATGTATCTTGCAAACTCATAGAAGGGACATAACCAAAGGTATGACATACATCAATACAGAGGAGCAGAAGCAGTTGTTTCTGTAGATAACACTTTTGATCGACATGAATGCCTGATAAAATATGCTTATGAGGCTCAAGAACAACCAATACAGGATTGACGTTGGAAAGTTATCGTATACGAGAAAGATTACATTCTGAACGAATTTACAACCAAATGGAAAGCTCGTGAATATCGGTTTACCACTGAGTCAATAGTACAGGCTCTTACCGTAGCCGAAAAGTAACCGTTACAGAACATAATGTTTCCAATGGCACAAATGCATTGAAATAGCGTATTGAAAGCGCTTTCTTTGCTAATCGTTTCTTTATTTATTCTTCTGATTATTACATATGCTATATCATTTTCTTTATCCAAGTCTCTCCTGAAGGCCACTATTTCAACTTAAATAATATTCCACAATTTTACTCTTTCTGCCACTTGGCTGGCTGATAGTTCTTTTCAAGAAGTTCCTGCACGTCCTGCTCCTTATAGAGCACCTTGCCCTGACAGTATGTAAAGGGAATCAAGCCCTTGTTGCGGTACTGCTGCAAGGTGTGACGGCTCACTTTGAGCATTTCCGACAGTTCCTTGTCGGTCATGTAGCGCACACCGTCCAACAGCGGGCGGTAGTGCTGCGTGGCCTGTTCGTGCAACTCCAGAGCCTTGCGGATGCGTTCGTAAAGGTCGGTGAAATAGTCCTTGGTGATGATGTCCTGTCCTAACATGGCGATTCTATTTTGATGGGTTGATCACTTCCGTTTCCTCACTCTTCGGAGACTTCGCCGCCAGTCCGTCCGCAAGAGCCTTCACGTCCTTTGCCTTGTAGTACACCCTGTGCTGGAACTGCGAGAACGGCAACTTGCCCTGTTCCCGTAGCGAATAGACCGTGCGACGGTCCAACTGAAGCCCTGCGCACACGTCAGCCGTGTCGAGCCATTGCTCCGGCTGCTTGTCCTCCGTCCGTGCATCCATGCTGGTGATGCGCGATATAAAGTACTCCACCGTCTGGATGAAGTCCTCAAAAGCCTTTTTCTCAATAATCACTATCTCCATGTTGTTGTCCGATTTTTGATTTCGGGTGCAAAGTAACAAAGGAAAAAGCCAAACCCAATCACGGCTATCCCATTTGGCTGAAAGTGGCGGTCAGATGGCTGAAAATGGCGGTCGGAAGCCGTCTGAAACGGCCTTCTCCAAGAAAATCATTCCTTAGTAAGCACTTATTAGTGAAACAGGTTGTCTTGATACCCCTAATTTTGCACCCGTAAACTTGAAAATCAGACCAAAATGGAGCAACTTTCAAAAGAATACTTCGAGCAGTGGATGACCCGTATCACTGAGTATCAGGAGCAGATGATGGGCGAACTTCGCCAACTCAAGGCACAGTCGCCGGACACCGACGGGGACGGCATGATTGACGATGCCGACTTCTGCCAGATACTGAACATCAGCGCACGAACCTCACAGCGATACCGCACGGAGGGACTGATTCCCTACTGCGTCCTTCGGCAGCGTGTCTATTACAAGGAAAGCGACGTGTGGGCATTCATCCGCAAGAACAGGAAGGACAAGGGCGGTCAACTGAGTGAGAAGATTGACCAGATGAAGCACCCTTCATGGAAATGACTATACAGCCGGCTAACAAGTATAGAATCAGAGTGAATCAACATTAGTAACAACTTTCAAAATCCAGTAAGCAATGGACAAGGAAAAAGAAAATGAACAGGAAAAGCAGAAGTCCGACAAGGACGTGCTGATTGTCACGGACAACCAGACAGGAGAGCATGGAGTCGTCTCAGGCATGAACAGCAAAGGCAATCCCATCAAACTCCCTCTCAGGAAGGAATATTCACAGTCCTTCCTCCAATTCGACAAGAACGGCAACGCCCTCGACAACTTCTTCAGCAACTTCGTCCGCCAGTGCAAAGAGCCGACACGATTCGGCTTCACCAAGACCACGACAGGCGTACTTGAACGACTGTTCGCAGGAGCTGAAGAGGCAAAGGCGGAAATCGAGGGCGAAAGCATCAATCCATCCAATTACATTAACAACAAAAACAAGAAGAAAATGGAACAGAACCAAAGCAACAATGCTGCCGAGGCACAGAGCCAGCAGGCAGAGAGTAACAAGCACCAGTACCAGCCCATCGACGAGACCAAGGTCAATTGGGCAGACATTCAGCAGAAGTGGGGTGTCACCCGTGACCAGTTGGAACAGTCGGGCGATCTCAACAAAATGCTGAACTACGGCAAGAGTAACCTCATCACCGTGCATCCAACCTTCGGCGGCGAACAGTTGGAGACCGCTGCCCGTCTGTCCTTCAAGAAGGGAGAGGACGGCAGCGTGAGCCTTGTGCCTCACCTCATCCGCAGGGATGCCAATCTGGAGCAGGAGTACAAGGGACACACCTTTTCCGAGGCCGACAAGTCAGCCCTGAAGAACTACGGCAACATGGGACGTGTCGTTGACCTTTTGAACGATCGAGGCGAACGTGTGCCAAGCATCATCAGCATCGACCGCCAGACAAACGAGATTACAGACCTGCCAGTGCGTCGTCTGCGCATCCCTGAGAAGATCGGCAACACGGAACTGACGAAGCAGGAACAGGACATGCTCCGTGCCGGACTGCCCCTGAAGAACAAGGAGATTGAGCTTGCCAACGGCCGCAAGTTCACCACCACCCTGCAAGCCAACGTAGAAGAGAAGGGCGTGGAGTTCGTACCCCGTGGCTATCGCCAGCGCAACGGTCAGGAGCAGAGGCAGGAAGGTAACCAGCAGGCAGAGGGCCAGGCACAGGATGCCGACGGTGACGGCTCACAGAAACAGCGCCGTCCCCAATGGACGGACGAGAATGGCAACATCAAGCCCATCGGCAAGTGGAAGGGCGTAGAGTTCACCGACGAGCAGAAGCGCGACTATCTGGAGGGCAAGACCATCAAACTCGACGGTGTGCCCGACAAGCAGGGCGTACCCTCCACGATGTACCTGAAGTTCAGCCCGGAAAAAGGTCGCCCGCTGACCTATGCCAATGATCCCGACAAGGCAGTCACCCAGGCACCTGCCTCAGAGAGTCAGACACAAGTAGCCGTGAACAGCGAGGGCAAGACCAATGAGCAGACCAAGGGTGTGAAGGAACCCTTGCAGCAAAGCCAGACTGCCCCGAAGGACACCAAGCAGAAGGAGCAACAGGACAATGCCGTGAAGCAGGACAAGCCTGAGAAGAAGAAATCAAAGGGCATGAAGATGTAGCCCACAGGCAATAACACCCTTGATTTCACTCACTGCTTTTGGCTCGTTCCCGTTCAGGAACGGACGGGGGCGAGCCATCATTATACCCATACACCAACAGTAGAATTCCATAAAAAAGTAAAAAACATGATTACGATAATAGCAGATACACAGCATATAGCAAAGCGATATGCAAGGATAGTAGGAGCCAGTGACGAGAACACCCGTCACTATGTCGGCAACAACTATGCCGTTACGTGGCTGGAGGGCATAGACCTCGGTTTCAGCCCGGAGCTCAGCAAGACACTCGACCGCCTTTCACCAACGGCGCTGCCGTACTTTCCTGACAGATACCCCGTTGTGCTACTGC
>JAEEGK010011930.1_pt1 | contig 19792 bp, 15 predicted proteins | sample 8958771 | NCBI WGS metagenome assembly JAEEGK01 (sample SAMN16246547, study PRJNA631951) | gut metagenome | biome: gut microbiome; feature: rumen; material: SC-attached | host: Bos | place: Iran: Karaj | collected 2018-10
TCCCTCTCCCTCCGCGACGCCTCCGGCCACGAGGTGCTGACCATGACGCTGACTGCCGGCTCCACCTCCGCCACCCTCCCGCTCCGCCACCTCCCCGCCGGCTCCTACTTCGTCACCCTCTCCACCCCGCAGGGTTCCTCCACGCAGAAGCTCATCCTGCAATAGCAAGCATTGTTGTAGGTCATAGACACAATCGAAGCGTCTTCGGTTTGGATATGACCGATTTGAGATAAAAAAAGGTGCCCCATAAGCCAATCGGCCTATGGGGCACAATGTTTTGTATACCCAAATCAGTTGTTGGTAATCTTGTAAATGGCAGTTCCAGAAGCGGTAGTGGCTTGGAGAAGGAAAATGCCTTGCGAGGGGAGCTGTAGGATGGCAGAGGTGCCGTTGACCGTGGCAGAGTGAAGCAACCGACCATCGAGACTGAAGAGTTTCAGTTCGGCGGACTCGCCACCAGGCATGGTCACCTGGCACTGGCCATGAGCAGGATTGGGGCTGACGACAAGCGATGGTGCACCGGCGGTGGAAATGCCTTCAGGCAGATCGACAGTGGTGAAATCGACAGCGATGCCTTCGCCATAGCTGTTTTCGCCACAGAAGGACTTGACGACTGCTTTGTAGTGAGTGCTGGGGGCCAGCGGCGGGAAATAGAAGATTGGAGAGGCTACAACTTCCTGAACAAACCCAAGCGTGTCGTTGCCATACTCCACTTCCCACTCTCGGATATCGGGGCGGTCCTCCCAAGTAAGGCGGTAGCCCGTGACGAGATGGTCGGGTGTGACTGTGATATTGTCAACACCTCCAAGATAGACACCACTGAGATTGCCACAAGGGGAATGGAACATCACCGAGTCCCATTCGCCATAAACATTGTGAGGGCATTTGGAGCGGACATAGAAGTCGTAGTCGGTATTATTTTCGAGGTAGAGATAAGAAATAGTCAGGTCGGGCGTGGTTAGGGTGAGGGTATTACCTGTGCCAAGTTCAAAACCATGTTCGCCATACTGTACCTCCCAGGTAACATGATCGTCGACGGCAGACCAGACAAGATGATAGATTACATAGGGATCGGTTACAGCCTCAACCCTCAGATGCAAGACGCTATAGCAGGTGTCGGGATTGGTGCGGAACTGGATGGAAGACCATTCGCCATAGACACTGTCGTTGCAAAGGGTGCGGAGGTAGCAATCGTAGAGGGCATCGGCTGTGAGGTTGGTAAGGGTTACGGTGTTGTTGGCAAGGGTTAACAGAGTGCCACTGCCTTGAGCGAAACCGGACAGCCCATATTCCAATTCGTAGCCAACCACACTGGCCGTGGTGCTCCAGTTAAGGAGTGCCTCGTGGATGTCGGGAGTGGCAGTGAGTCCCACAACGGCGGCGCAAGTGTCGGGTTCGACCACGGGTACCGTGTCGTGCCAGAGCACAAGGTTGTCCACACAAAGGTAGGAACCCTGCTGCATGGTGTTGCTGGCGGAGGAGAGCAAGATGACGATGAGCGAGTCGGGGGTCTGCTCGGGGAAAGAGGAGTCGAGCGAATGCAGGGAGACATAGTCGACGGTGAAGGGGGTGTAGTTGGCGATATTGGTGAGAGCAAGATTAGCACCACCGCCCACCACATCGCGCTGCTGGGTGGCGGAGTTGTAGTGGGTGCCGAGAAGCAGCACACCGCCATTGTCGCCGCTGCCGGCGGCCTGGTATTTGTAGCTGCCAGTCATTCTTGTCGGCTCGAAGCCATCAAGGTCAACACCGCCGGAAATCAGCTCGTTGACATCGACAGAGGCCAGCGAGGCGAGAATCTGTTCGATGCTGTCCATGTTGGAGAGCATATTGGTGACAATGGGGAGAAAGGTTTCGAGGTCGACAGTGCCTGTGGAGAGGACTGAAGGGAAGACGGTCTGCGTGAGCATGGAATCCAGATTACTCTCTACAATGCTGTAGATATCGGGATTGATGAGGTCTTCGAGCATAAAGGTGTGCAACTTCAGAGCCGAAGCGCTGTCGGGGACGACACCCGTCTCGCGGGAGACTTTCACCAGGGGAAGGGTGGTGTTGATGGTGAGGGGTAGTCCTGGAATGGAGATGGTCTCATTGACAGGATAAGAGAGGTAATCCCAACCCGTAGGGGTAGAGAACGAGTCGTAGACAGGGACATTGAGCGTGAGGAACGACATGCTGTAGCCCGGATGGGAAGTCCACTGTTCGAAACTGCCGCGGGGAACCCGCATGGAGGTCTGAGCCGAAAGGGCGTTGGTCAGGAAAGTCAGACCGAGTGCCAGGATGAAAACTTTTTTTGTCATAATATTTAACTTTTTAATTAGAGGCGATAGAGTTGATAGATACGATAGAGAATAGATACAATAGCGTTATTTGATGGGGGTGGAGTGTTTCAGTAGTTGCTCGGCGAGGCCGATGCTGTAGCCGTTGCTGTGGAAGAGGACACGGCCGCGCTTGTCTACTACTGCCACGAGGGGGTATTCATATTTGTCGAGCTTGAGGGTCTGAGCCAGGACTTTCTCGGCGGGGTCTTGCCGCCCGGCGGCAATGCCCGTGACATCGGTGTTTGGGAGACGGTTGAGCTCGCGGTTGGCGGGGTCGGTGGTGACGGCAAAGGTCATCCCGCCCCACTTGCGGAAAGCGGCACTATGCTCAAGCATCTCTTTGACGAGGTGTTTAGCGGGCTCGCGATGGGGGCCGAGGAAGGCAAGGATACAACCCGTTTCGCCTGCATAGTCGGAGAGCTCGACACCGTCCATGATCTCAAAACCTTCGGGGAGCTTGGGCAACGTTCCTGCATTATCATTGCGTGGCACAAGGGGCAGCAGGATGATTTCCTTGGTGACACGCTCTCCCGCCTTGACGGTGAAGAACTCCATGCGGTTGAGCACGGTGCCGTCGGGGTAGCGGTTGCCGGTGGAGAGGCAATAGGTGCCGGGCTCCAGCGGGATGGTGGCAGGGAAGGTAGCCATGCGTGGGTCGTCCTCGAAGTCGAAAGTGCGGAAGTCGCCGTTCTCGAGTTTTTGGAGGGTGAAGTGGGGGTAGTAGATGGGCTTGGCGGGCTCTTTACCGTGGTAGGTGAGGGTTAATTGAGCATTGAGCATTGAGAATTGAGAATTGTTGGTTTCTGATTTGTGGTTGAGGTCGGTCTTTTGCCAGGCGGTGCCGTCCCAGACGTAGATGGTGTTGGTGGCGTTGTCGAGGTAGGCGGGGATGTCGAATGCCCGGCAGGCGGCCACGAAGAAGATGTCGCGGCTGTGGGGGTCGGCATGGCGCAGACGGAACACGCCCATGGGCGAGATGGGGCAGTTGTAGTAGTTGCCGGTATCATCGACTGCGATGTTCTTTATTGTCCACTGCTTCAGTACCTCGTAGTCTTGCTTATACTCTTCGGGCTGCAGCCTATTCCAAATAGGATGGGTGGTATCAACCCTGTGGACAACATCTTTCATTGCCTTCAACAAGGGCTTCCGCCAGTCGCGCACCAACTCGTTGCTGATGCGGGCAGGGAGGATGCCTTTCTTATAGATGTCGTAAGTGTAGAGGGCTTTGGTGCAGGTGCCTTTTGTGTGGTCCAGCCAGTCGAATCCTGTTTCTTGGGCTTGGAGTACCTCGGCGGTGATGTCGCGCAGGTCTTTGTCGGAATAGGACTTGAGGTAGTCGTAGATGTGTTCGCCTGAGCGGTATTGGCCTGGCCAGTGCTCAAAGTACTTGTATATCTCGGCGTAGTTGCCCTCGGACTTTTGGATGATTTCCCACACTTGGGCATCGGAGAATAACTTTTGGTTCCAGAGCCAGTCTTTGGGGAGGTAGGTCTTGTAGTTGTCCTTGGTGGGGAAGGTGGCGGTGTAGGCGTTGCGGAGCGAGTCCTCATAGGCGAGACGACGGGCGTTGCGGGCCACGGCCTCATCGGAGGGGGTGACCTTGGCGGTGCCGGGAGCCGGAGGAACGATGTCTAAATTGAGAATTGAGAATTGAGAATTGAGATTGTCGGACAGCGTCAATGTGAGGGTACTGTCTTGTCTCACATCGAGTTTGCTGAAGGCGTAGCGGGTGCCGTCGGTGGCCCAGACAAGGATGTCTCCTAAGCCAGTGGTAAGGGAGGCCTGCCCTTTGGCATCGGCCTGGTAGGTGGCCAGGGTGTAGTACTCGGCGTAGTTGTACATCTTGAACTTGATGGTGGCACCGGGGAGAGGCTTGCCGTCGGGGCCGCAGACGGTAGCGGTGACACGGCGTGTGGGGGCATAGTGGCTGAGAAGGTTGAGCTCGCTGTAAAGGGCGGTCTGCTTGACCACCTCTTCATCTCCATGATAACGGCCAAAGGCCTTGCTATGCACCATGAGGCAGCGGGTGGACGGCACGGCGAACCAGCCCATGTTCAATTCGGGGTCGGGTTCGCAGGCACCGAGGAACTTCCATTCGCCGCCTTTGCCGTCGGGGATGGCCAGCCAGACTTCGACCCAGGCATGGTTGTCGTCGCAGTGCGCCCAGCGGGGGGTGTAGCACTGGCGGGCAGGGATGCCCACGGAGCGGAGGGCGGTGACGGCAAAGGTGCTCTCCTCACCGCAGCGGCCCAGCGAAGTGCGCAGGGTGGCGAGAGGTGCCGAGGTGCGGCTGTCGGCGGCACGGTAGGCCACATGCTCGTGGCACCAGTGGTTCACCTCGAGGGCAGCCTGTTCCATGGTCATGCCTTGCACACGCTCTTTAAGCTGGTGGAACATATACTGGCGGGCAGTGTCGAGGTTCTCGTTATTGACACGGTATACCAACACAAAATGGCGGAAGATGTCTTCGGGGACCATCTTGCCCCAGGGCATCTCCTCGCGGGCGGTGAAGGCATAGCGCACTTGGTCGAGGTAAAAGGCCGGTGTGTAGTCGGCCAGGTCGCTGTAAGGCATGTAGGCGTAGATGAACTGCATGGCCTCGCGTTCGGCACGGCTGAGGGTGTCGAGTTGTAATTGAGAATTGAGAATTGAGAATTCCTCGAGGCGGGATTCGTAGTCGTTGGCAACCTGCTGGCGATAGGTGCGGTCGGTGAGGAAGTGAGGGTTGCGGTGGCAGGAGGAGAAGAGCAATAGAAGGGATAGAATGGATAGAATGGATAGATGGGATTTTGCTTTCATAGTGTTATTGATTTAATAAGTTGTTTTACTATTTCGGGGTCTGTTTCGACGGTGCCGTCGGGCAGGGTGTGTTTGCACGAGCCATGGATTTCGGCGACACCTGTCTCCTGCACTATGCGGGCAGCATTCTGCGGTGTGACACCGGCACCAGCCAGGATGACAATACGTCCGGCAGCAGCAGCCTGGAGGGTGCGGAGAGTGGGGATGCCCTGCTCGGCGGAGGGTTGGCAACCGGAAGTGAGAATGCGATGGCAACCGCAACGGATGACAGCCTCGAGTGCCTCGAGTGGGTCTTGCCGAATCTCGTCGAAAGCCCGATGGAAGGTAACCTCCATGGGTGCGGCAAGCTGTACCACACGACGGGTACGTTCTTCATCTATGCGGCCTTCGGGAGTGAGGAATCCCACTACAACGGCATGGGCTCCCAGCTGCTTGCACTGCTCCACCTCGCGGCAGATGGTTTCATACTCGGCGGGTGAATAACAGAAATCCCCTTCGCGGGGACGCACAAGGACATGGGTGCGGAGATGCAACTGATGGAGACAATAGTCGATATCGTCGGGTGCGGGAGTGAGGCCGCCCACATCGAGCCGCCGGCACAGTTCTATCCTACTTGCCCCGCCCGCAAGGGCATTGGCCGCCGACTGGCGAGAATTGGTACAGATTTCTACTTTCACGGGTTATAGATTGAATTTGGTGTTTTTCATTCGCTCAAGGAAGGAGACGTTTTCATGCACGATGCTCTCGATGGTATGGTCGAACGTCTGTCCAGACGACGGACTGATGCACATCTCGATGGGGAGATAATAGATGGGAAGCCCCACCATGACCTCGGACGAGGAGAGCTCACGCAGACGGGCGGCATCCTTCTCGGTAGTCAATATGAGTTTGCGGTCGCCTTTGAGCTGCTCATAGGCTTTGCGTATGCGCTTGATGTCGGAAACCGAGAAACGATGGTGGTCGCCGAAACGGAGCGGGGTGACCGTACAGTGGCTCGACACATATTGAACCAGCGGCTCCGGATGGGCGATGCCGGTGACGAGCAGCACCTCGTAGATGGTGTCGAGAGGGAGCGGATTGGAGCCCATGAGGGGAAGCGGATGGCAATAGTGGATATGGCTGAAGAAAACCTTCTGATGGGGTCGGAGCCTGAGATTGGCGATGAAGTTATGACGGTCGATGGGATTGATTTCCTCGGGTGCCTTGGTGACAACGACGATACTGGCCCGGCGGCAGGCAGAGCGGAACTCGCGCAGGTCGCCATAGGGCATGATATGGTCGCTGAAATAGGGCTTGTGATATTCCGTCAGGAGGATATTGACGGTAGGTTTGATGGCGCGATGCTGGAATACATCGTCAAGAAGGATGACTTGCGGAGGGGTCTCGCCATCCAGCAGCCGACGGACACCCTCGACACGCTTCTCGCATACTGCCACAGTGATCTTGGGATACTTATATGCAATCATGGCAGGCTCGTCGCCCAGACGGGAAGGGCTGTGGCAACCGTCGTCAAGGACAAAGCCTCTGGTCTTGCGGCGGTAGCCGCGACTGAGCAGCGCCGTCTCGTACTGGGGAGAGAGCAGACGAAGAAGATATTCAACATGAGGAGTTTTCCCGGCGCCTCCGGCACACAGGTTCCCCACGCCGATGGTGGTGACAGGCGGTGCCACCTGACGTTTGATGCCAAGCGCGTACATCAGGTTGCGGAACCACACCCCTACGGCATACCACATGGTAAGCGGGAACAAAATACAAGATACCGTTTTACGAAATGACATATCAAAAGGTTATTGTCGTGTCCGGCAAGCCACTTTGCGGTATTGAAGTGTAATCATACAGACAACTCGTTAGTGGATTACCTGGCACATATTATCATGATGCAAAGATACACAAAAAAAACGAATTAAATACTAAAAAAACCTTTTTCCGAAAAAAAACATTGGTATATATGAAAAAAATCGTAATTTTGCATTCTATTACAATCTTGTATCAATATGCAAAACTCACGTCAAATAACCCAAGACCTCTACTATGTAGGCGCAAGCGACCGGAAGCTTGCTTTGTTTGAAAACGTCTACCCCATCCCCCGCGGAGTATCATACAACAGCTATATCCTGATGGACGAAAAGACCGTGCTGCTCGACACCGCCGACGCCGCGGTGAGCGGACAGTTTTTCGAGAATGTGGCTGCCGTGCTGAATGGCCGCAAACTCGACTACCTGGTGGTGAACCACATGGAACCCGACCATTGTGCGCTGATTGAGGACCTGCTGCTGCGTTATCCCGAAGTGACCATTGTCACCAATGCCAAGGCAGCGAACATGATACGCCAATTCTTCAACCTGAACATCGACAACCGCCTGCAAACCGTTGCCGAAGGGGCCACCCTGTGCACTGGCCGCCACACCCTCACCTTTGTCATGGCCCCCATGGTACACTGGCCCGAAGCCATGGTCACCTACGACACCACCGACAAGACGCTCTTCTCGGCCGACGCCTTCGGCACCTTCGGTGCACTGAACGGCAACATCTTTGCCGACGAGGTGAACTTCGACCGCGACTGGCTGGACGATGCCCGCCGCTACTACATCAACATCGTGGGCAAATACGGTGTACAGGTGCAATCGCTGCTAAAGAAAGCCTCGGCCCTCGACATCGCGATGATCTGCCCCCTGCACGGCCCCATCTGGCGGCAGGACTTGGGATACTATATCGACAAGCATGTCATCTGGAGCAGCTACAAACCCGAAGAACGGGGCGTGCTCATTATCTACGGGAGCATCTACGGACATACCGCAGCGGCCGCCGAGAAGATGGCCTCGCTGCTGGCAGAGCACGGCATTAAAGGCATTGCCATGTACGACGCCTCCCACACCCATGTGAGCCAACTGGTGAGCGAGTGCTTCCGCTACAGCCACCTCGTCCTCGCCTCCTCCACCTACAACGCCGGCATCTTCACTCCCATCGAAGACCTCCTCCACGACCTCAAAGCACACGCTTGGCAGAACCGCACCGTGGCCATTATCGAGAACGGCACCTGGGCTGCCCAAAGCGGCAAGCAGATGCGCACCCTCCTCGAGGAGATGAAGAACATCACCATCCTCGGCGAGGACATCTCCCTCAAATCGGCCATGAAAGAGAGCCAGCTGGAAGACATGAAGTTCCTGGCCGACCTCATCGCCGTGAACCTCAACAACGAATAACCTTGTGCCACCATTAACACCCATACAAGCATGAACACCCTCAACCAGAACGCCCTGTTTAAACTGAGCTACGGCCTTTATGTCCTCACCGCCCGCGAAGGCGACAAGGACAACGGATGCATCATCAATGTGGCTCCGCAACTCACCGACACACCCCTGCAGATGCTCGTGTCCGTCAACAAACAGAACTACACCCACGACATGATCGTCCGCACAGGACTATTCAACGTGTCGCTCCTCACCGAACATACACCCATGACCGTCATCCAGCATTTTGGATTCCAGAGCGGGCGCGACGTGAACAAGTTCGAGAACTGCGAGGTGGAGATGCGCTCCGGCAACGGACTGCTCTATGTGCCGCGCTACACCAACGCCTACATCAGCGGCAAGGTGAACCAAATGGTCGACCTGGGCACCCATACCCTTTTCATTGCCGAAGTCACCGAGTCGGTGTTGCTCAACAACGACCCCTCCCTCACCTACGAATACTACCACCAGCATATCAAACCCAAGCCCGCCGCACAGGCCGCCCCTGCCGGCGACGGCAAGACCCGCTGGGTGTGCCAGACCTGCGGCTACGTGTACGAAGGCGACGAAATGCCCGACGACTTCATCTGCCCCTGGTGCAAACACGGCAAAGCCGACTTCATCCGTATGGAGTCATGATCTTTTGAACATTTATTAACCCCTTAAAAACAGCCATATCATGGAAAAATATGTTTGCAACGTATGCGGTTACGTCTATGACCCCGCAACCGGCGACCCCGACAACGGCATCGCCCCCGGTACCAAATTCGAAGACCTCCCCGCCGACTGGGTATGCCCTCTCTGCTCGGTAGACAAAACACATTTCGAGAAACAATAACCTTTTTAAACATTCAATATCATGCTTAACAAAAAAGTTGCCGACTTGCTCAACGAGCAAATCAATAAAGAGCTCTACTCCGCTTATCTGTACCTCGACATGAACAACTATTTCCAACAGCGCGGCCTCAACGGCTTCGCCAACTGGTACATGATCCAGGCACAGGAAGAGCGCGACCACGCCATGCTTTTCTACCAGTACATGCAGAACAACGACTGCAAAGTGACACTCGACGCCATCGCCAAGCCCGACAAAGTCTTCAAAACCGACATGGACGTGCTGAAGGCCGGACTGGAGCACGAAGAGTATGTCACCGCCAGCATCCACACTATCTACGATGCCGCCTACAAGGTGAAAGACTTCCGCACCATGCAGTTCCTCGACTGGTTTGTCAAGGAGCAGGGTGAAGAGGAGACCAACGCCCGCGACATGATCACCAAGATGGAACTCTTCGGCAACGACCCCAAGAGCCTCTACATGCTCAACCAAGAACTGGCCGGCCGCGCCTACAGCGCCCCCAGCCTGGTGCTCGATTAACCATTGTATGAGACATTTTCGATAGGGGTGTGTGGCAATCATGCACCCCTTTCCTTATCCTATGAAAAACAAATCTCACAAACGCCCAACAGCCGTCTACCGCACCACTGTCAGCATCCTCCTCTACATGATGCTGTACCTTGCCATCATCGCCCTGTTCACAAGCATCATTGTCCTTTCCGACAGCCTGGCCGCCAAACTGGTGTCTGGTGCAATGGCCTTGGTCATGATATTGCCCATCATCAATACCCTCCGCCACACCAAGGACCGCATTGTCGTTACACCAAGCCACCTTTCCCTCACCAACATCACAACACGTTCCAAGCATGGGGACTGGAAGACCGTTCAGAAAGCCATGCTCCCTTGGGGCGACATCAAAGACATCTCACCCAACTACGACATCAAACTAACCAACCACTTGACCATACAGAAACAAGTGACTGTCACCCTGCGCAGCGGCACGCAATACTTTATCGACTCCGACCTATACGACGTTCTCTTCCTCGAGCACAAGCTGAAATCCCATTGGCGCCGCTACCGCAACTTGGGGAAAACCAAACAACCTTAATGTTCTCTTTTGAACGAGAACAAACAAAAATCCCGACATGGCAAAAATAAATGCTACATGTCGGGAAAAAGTAGTACTTTTGCACTTACAAACTATCACCCATCCGGCAGTTTCACAACCGCTGAACTGTCGGTAAACCAAACAAAAACCATGTCATCAAGCATCAAAAAACTGCTCAAGAAAGCCAAAGCGCTGCACAAGTATATCAAGTACGACGGGAAGGTCACCAACCTGACCTTGTCGCAAGTCCAGTATGGCGGGATACTGAAGGGGAAAAGAATCGTCGTCACCGGCGGTGGCAGCGGTATCGGCCTTGCCATGGCGCGCAAGTTCATCTCCGAAGGCGCCAATGTTGTCATCACCGGCCGCAACCGGGAGAAACTGGAGCAGGCAAGGGAAAGTATCAACAGCCCGAATCTAAGGGTGTTGCAGTGGGACGTCTCCGACATGTCGGTCTTACCTTCAAAAGTACAAGAATCCATATCACTGATGGGGGGACTAGACATCTTCGTCAACAACGCCGCTTTCGTGGAGCACAAGCAGACCGGCGAAGCGTTTTACGACAAAACCATGGGCACCAACCTGAAGGCAGTATACTTTATCTGCAAAGAGGTGGTAAACCACATGATTGACCACAACGGCGACAAAGGAGGAAAAATCATCAACATCTCCTCTCTCAACGGCCAAATGAGTTCTACACACCCGTACTTCATCTCCAAATGGGGACTGAACGGACTGACGAAAGGCTATGCCAAGGAGTATGCTCCCCACAACATCATCGTCAACGCCATCGCCCCCGGAATATGTGCCAGTTCTATCAACTACCAGGATGTTCACGAGAACGCCTATTGCGGCGTTCCTTTGCAGCGAATCATCTTGCCTGAGGACATCGCCGAACTGGCCTGCTTCCTCTGCTCCGATGCTTCCAATGGCATTGTGGGGCAAATTATCACCGTCGACGGAGGCTTCACCCTATAGCGTTATAGCATATTCTGCAAAAAAATAATTCTACATGTCGAGAAAAAGTAGTATCTTTGCACTTACAAAAAAAACGATAACATTATGATAAACTCAACGCAAATAACGCCTACGCAGATGCATCTACTTAAGCTCTTCTCTTTCGACGGAAGCGAAAGCCGCGCACTGGAGATTAAGAATGTGCTCATGCGCTATTTCCAGAACCGTTTGGATGAAGAATCCGACCGTCTGTGGGACGAAGGGGTGCTTAATCAAGAACGTCTCGACCAACTGCGTCACAAAGACCTTCACGCAAAAGAATGAGACTCGTCCTCGACACCAACAGCCTGATACAATGCGTATCGCGTCGCAGTCGCTACCACGACCTATGGCTGTCTTTTATTGACGGACGCAATCAATTGTGTGTCACAACTGAGATACTGAATGAATATGTCGAGATACTTCAACGCGAGACTACCGAAAACTTCGCCTCAATAATGTTAGAAGTTATCCTAAACAATCCCAACACACTTTTTATCAACATCTTCTACAAATTCAACCTAATAACTGCTGACCCCGACGACAACAAGTTCATCGATTGTGCTATTGCAGCACAAGCCAAATATATCGTCACCGAAGATCACCACTACGATGCACTTCGAGATTTGGAATTCCCCAAAGTTGACATTATCGGGCTGGACGAGGCTATGCGAATGATAAGTTAATTAACAACCCAATATTAATCCAAAATCAAAGAATACCATGAGTAAAAAATTCATCTGCCCCGTGTGCGGCTATGTTTATGAAGGCGACACCATGCCCGAGAAGTGCCCCATCTGCGGCAAACAAATGCAGGAAGTGAAAGAGGATATCAAGACTTGGGCCGCCGAGCATATCGTAGGTGTGGCAAAGGATGCCCCCGAAGACATCAAAGCCGACCTTCGCATGAACTTCGAAGGCGAGTGCAAGGAAGTCGGCATGTACCTGGCCATGGCCCGCGTGGCTCACCGCGAAGGCTATCCCGAGATTGGTCTCTACTGGGAGAAAGCCGCTTTCGAGGAGGCTGAACACGCCGCCAAGTTTGCCGAGCTGCTGGGCGAAGTGCTCACCGACAGCACCGCACAGAACCTGAAGATGCGCGTCGACGCCGAGTACGGTGCCACCGCCGGCAAGACCGACCTTGCCAAGCGTGCCAAGGCCCTCAACCTCGATGCTATCCATGACACCGTCCACGAAATGGCCCGCGACGAGGCTCGCCACGGCAAAGCCCTCGAAGGCCTCCTTAACCGCTATTTCAACAAATAATCGCGGCCTTCCTAAAAACAAAGGCAGGGTATCCTATCGGGTACCCTGCTTTTGTTTTGAACCCAAATCGGTCATGCGGCCGACTTTTCAATCGGGATAACCGCACTCTCGATTCACTCTTTACACTTATGGTGGGTTCTATAAATACATTTATCGAAAACCCCTACGGGGTATTTGTTGTTGTGCGATAATTGTTTGCTATTAAGCGAATAGTCCGACGGACTAATTAATATATCCGACGGACACTCCGACCCCGCTGCAATGCCCTCCACACTCCTTCCCTGCCCAGCCTTTGCTCCCTCACTACGCCTCCCCGGTCACACCGCAGTGCCGGGAAGTCTCAGCCGTCGGCATGCCACAACCCACTTGGGTCGTTCAATCTCGGCTCGATGCTGCCTGCTTCCCGGCTGGTTATCCTTCATCATGTCGAGTAACGATGCTATAACAATACAATAACGATGCAGGATTGAACGGCCCCTCTCCGTAGCGAGGGGGAATCGTTGCCGCTCCATGGCGCAGGGCGGGTAGGCAGAACAAGGTACGGGGCAGAGTTGATCCTCAGTGCATTGCACGGTTCAGCAGTTAGACCGTAGGAGTTTTCGGTTTCCTAACGACCGATTGGGGGTCAATCTGATTACTATTTCTTGATATAGGACAAAAAGTCGAGGTCAATACTCAATGCCAAAAATGGCTTCAGCAACCACGACTTGGCAGTGACGTCGTCGATAGTCTCGGACTTCAGAATAGAACCCTCGCCATAGCCCGACACCAGCACATTGTATTCGGCGATGTTCACGCCGACGGTGAAATAGAAGAAGTCGACAAAGCGGAACGACGGCCCCACATAGAAGTTCTTGAAGAGGTTGCTGCCGCCGAAACCGACATAGATGCCCACATCGTAGGCAAAATCCTGGTCGAACTTGCGCAGCTCGGGGGTCTTGAGGTTGGTCTCGCCTATCTTCACCGACTTGATGTCTTTGTTGAAATACTGCGTCAAATCCCACAGCATGACCGAGGCACCCGTGACGAAGTCGAACTCGATGTTGCCGGCATTGCGGTTGCGCAGCACCTTGTTGTAGGTGCCGGCCTCTTCGGCGGGCTGCAGACGCACCTCCCAGTTCGGGGTACGGTAAAAGCGCATGGCAATGCCCTGGATGGCGCGCACCTTCTTCTTGCGGTTGGTGGCCTCGGCCACGCGGGCTTCGGCATCCTTGGCCCGCTGCAATAGGTATTTGTTGGCCTCCTCCTTGCGCACATTCTCCAGCTCGGCCTCGCGAACCAGCTTGTTCAGCGAATCGACCAAATGGCGGTAATGGTCGCGGTCGGCCTCGATTTTGTTCTGGTCGACGCCCGACTTGGTGAAGATTTCCTTATAGAACTTCTCCTTCTCGGCCATCAGGGCTTCGCGTTCCTGCACATGGCGGATCATGGCGCTGTCCACCACACGCACCGTCACGGTGTCGGTGCGGCGCACCACCACAGTATCGGTGCGGAGGAGCACCACGGTGTCGCGCAGCCGCACAGTGTCCTGCCCATAGGCGGCACCCGCCGCCATGGCAAGCAGAAATCCTACAATCAGACAGTATTTTTTCATCATTCAAACAATTAGCATCATGCCTTGAGCAATGCCACCACCTCGTCGAGGGTGAGGGTGCTCTGGGTGCCCGCCGTCATGTCTTTGACGGTAAGGGTCTGGGCAGCTATCTCGTTCTCGCCCACAAAAATCACAAACGGCACATGGCAGCGGTTGGCGTAGTCCATCTGTTTTTTCATCTTGGCGTTGTCGGGGTAGATAAGTGTGCTGATGCCGGATGCGCGCAACTTGGCGGCGCAGCTGATGGCATACGGCAGGCTCTCGGCACCGAAATTGATGAACAGGGCACGTGCCGGCTGTCCCAGATTGGCGGGGAACTTGTCCAGCTCGGTAAGCACATCGTAGATGCGGTCGGCTCCGAACGAGATACCCACACCCGACACATCGGGCATGCCAAAAATGCCCGTCAGGTTGTCGTAGCGTCCACCGCCGCAGATGCTGCCGATGGAGACGTTGTGGGCTTTGACCTCGAAGATGGCACCAGTGTAGTAGTTCAGGCCGCGGGCCAGGGTCAAATCCAGCTCAACATGGCATTGCGGTTTCACCTGTTCGATATAGCCAAACAGCTCCTTCAGCTCTTCGACACCTTTGGTGCCCACCTCGTTGCCTGCGAAGAGGGTGGCCAGCTGGCCGAGTTTGGCAGCGGCATCGCCCGTAAGGGCAAACACGGGGTCGAGGGCGGCAATCTGGCTGTCGTCGAGGCCACGCTCGCGGAGTTCGGCACGGACATTGTCGAGCCCGATCTTGTCCAGTTTGTCGATAGCCACGGTGATGTCCACCAACTTGTCGGGGGCACCGATGTGTTCGGCAATACCTGCCAAGACCTTGCGGTTGTTAATCTTTACGGTCACCTCCACGCCCAGCCGCTGGAAGACGGCATCAATCATCTGCACCAGCTCAAGCTCGTTGAGCAGCGAGGTGCTGCCAATCATGTCGGCATCGCATTGGTAAAACTCGCGATAACGGCCCTTCTGAGGGCGGTCGGCACGCCAAACAGGCTGCAACTGGTAGCGGCGGAAGGGGAAGGTAAGCTGGTCGCGGTGCTGGACCACAAAACGGGCAAAGGGCACCGTAAGGTCGTAGCGCAGGCCGCGTTCGCAGATGCGGGGAGCCACCTTATGGTAGTCTTGCGAGAAGTCTACTCCGTCCATGAAGTCGCCTGAATTGAGCACTTTGAAGAGGAGCTTGTCGCCCTCTTCGCCGTATTTGCCCATCAGGGTGGACAGATTCTCTAGCGAGGGGGTTTCGATGGGTTCGAAAGCGAAGGTTTTGAATACTTCGCGGATAGTGTCGAATATATAGTTGCGACGGGCCATCTCGGCAGGCAGGAAGTCGCGAGTGCCTTTAGGAATGCTGCATTTCATTATAGTACGCGTATTTTAATGAATAATAAGTAATAACAATGAGAGTGTGTTTTTATTGTGTCAAAGGGAAAAAATAATCGCTAAAGTCTGCGAAACCTAACGATGACGGTGCGAGAAAAAAGGCGGGCGACGCCATGCGCCGCCCGCCTATCGAGTATGAATCTAAGGAAAGGGTTGTTTCCTTATGAGATTAACGCACAATCAACTTCTTCACCATGTTGACGTTCTCGCCAGTGATGCGTACGAAGTAGGCACCCTGAGCCAAGTGGTCAACATCCATGGTCTTGCGACAGTCGCTGCTGCATTCGAGTGTCTCGGAGGCAACGGTGCGGCCGTTCATATCGACCACCTCAATCTTCACCTTGCCGTTCACGCCGCTCACGCTGATGGTGGTGGCACTGCTGGTGGGATTGGGGAAGATGGTGCAGGCGACGCCTTCGGCATTGTCGATGCCTTGGGTGCCGGTGGTGAAGGTAGTGACAGGTGTCCAGGGGCTGTAGTTGTCAGCACCGCAGAGGGCACGCACGTAGAGGTCGTACTGGGTGTTGAACTCAAGACCGTTGATGACGGTGGAGGGCTCGTTGGTATTGACAACGGTACCGTTGCCGTGGCTGAAGCCGCGGTTGCCGTACTCAACCTCGAAGGCGGTGTTGCCCTCGGCGGGAGTCCAGCTGACGGTCACGGAATTGAGGTCAACAGTAGCAACCACATTGGTGGGAGCGAGGCAGGCCTCGGAGCAGTCGCCGGTGGTGAAGCTGACGCGTGTCCAGTGTTCGCTGGTCCAGTCGGTGCCGCAGACGGCGCGGACATAGAAGTCGTAGGAAGTCTCGCACTCCAGACCGGTGGCATTGAAGCTGTTGGCGGTGCAAGGCACAACGGTGCCCGAGCCCTGGTCGAAGCCGGCGAAGCCGTATTCAACAATCCAGCTCACGGCCATCTGGTCGGCATCCCAGTTGAGGGTGGCACCGTTGGCGGTGACGTTGCCTACGGTAAGACCTGTGACTGTGGGGCAGATGGTAGTGGAGAAGGTGATGGTGTCACCCCAGTCGCCTACGATGTTGTGAGCCGAGCCGCAGAGGGGACGGATAGAGGCATTGTAGGTAAGGCCGGCAGTGAAGCCACCGACAGTGGCGGGACGAGTGGTGACAGTGTAGATGCTGTCGATATTACCGGTGTTCCATACATGGATGTCCCATGCGGTTTCGGTACCACGGACGGTCCAGTCGAAGGTGGCAGTGGCGTTGGTAACGGTGATAGTGCTCAGGTTGGTGGGAGCGAGGCAGGGCAGGCTGTCGGTGATGAAGTTGCCTAAGGCCCATTCGCTGTAGCCGAGGGAGTCGGCACTGCAATCCTGACGTACACGGAAGGTGTAGTTGGTGGCAGGCATGAGGCCCGTGAAGGTGTAGCTGTTGCCAACAACAGGAATGTCGGTGGCAGGCCAGTCGGAGGCAGTCTCCTTGATGTTGACCTCGTAGTTGGTGCCATTGCCGGACCAGGTGACGGTGGCGCTCTCGTAGTCGTAGGTTGTACTTACGATGATGGGTTTGCGGCATCCGGCGCCTGCACAGCTGATAAGCTGCATGACGGGACGGGCCTGTTCATAACTCATGCTATAGGAGAATGTTGAGGGATCTGTAACATCCGGGTCATCGGTGTCGTCATAGTAATGGATGGTCTTGTATCCTGTGCAGGACTGTGTCTTGAATACGTATGAACTACCATCGTAGTCATTGCTATTGTCGTCGACAATAACCAGCAGGTTGCCGGTGCCGTCGTAGTGATAGGCGGTGTCGAGCTGGAAGTAGTTCCATCCCTGTGTACAGTTGAGATGACCTGTGTAAACTCTTACACCTGTGGCGGAATCAAGAGCCACCATATCGCTTGAGCTGGTGAAGACGGTCTTGGCGGTGGGCTGGAAATAGATGGTGCAGTTGGTCTTCGCAGTCGAAGGTGAGGAGTAGTCGAAGTAGTAGCCAATGTATTCGATGTCCATGGGACCATTGAGTTCAGCACTGTCGATGATGGTCTCGGTAAGGGAGTAATTATAGTAGTTGTTGACAGGGAAATAATAGGAGGTACCCGTAGAGGCACTGGAGCCGATGGCAAAGACCTGCGAGTTGTCGCACATGGCAGTGCTGAGGGCAGCAGGACTGCTCCAACGGCCAGTATCGGCACCGGAACAGATGGGACGGATGTAGAAGTCGTAATGGGTCAGCGTGTCGAGGCCACTGATGTTGACAGGATGGCTGGTGACGTTGAGCAGCGTACCTGTGCCACGGCTGTAGCCGCTGGGGCCGTACTCAACCTGCCAGGAGACTGCAGGAGCCAAGTCGGTCCAGTCGAGGTCAATATAAGTGGCGCCGACTGAGCTGGCGAAAACTTCCACAGGAGTGGGGCAGGTATTGAGATAGACTTCCACATTGTCGACGGCAGCGGGAGGATTGGTACCCACCGAACCGTCGTTGGCCCACATGAACACCAGGTTGTAGTTGCCGGCTGTGGTGATGGTCACATCTTCGTTAGCGGTCTGCCAGCCGGATTGGAGGTTCAGCTTGGAGCCACCGTCGAGCGGTATCCAACCAGCAGGATTGGAACTATTGTAGGCAGAGGAAGAGGTGCCACCGTCGGGTGTCTGACCGGGAGTGAACTCGAAGTCGGCAGGGGCGAGCCATGCACGGAGGTAGTCAAAATTGCTTTCGCCCTGGGCCTGCCAGTTGAAGCCGATATTGTAGGAACCGACATTCATAGTGAGGGTGCGGTAGACATAGGTGAAGGAGGTGGAAGAAATAGTATATTGGTTGCTGACACCGTTGTTGTCGGAGATGTAGAGAGCCATATTGTCGGCAGTGCCGTAGTGGGCAGCGGTGCCTACATACCATTTGTTGGTCTGGCTGCCGTTGACGGGTTCCCATGCGTTGGCCTCATTCGTATCGGCGAAGGTGCAGACATAGGGATATGTAGTGACAGGAGCGCCACGGAGGGTAGTGAAGGTGAAGAAGGTGGTGTCGCTGGTTTCAGCGGGGCTGCAGACACTGGTCAGGTAGACATCGTACTGTGTATAGGGCAACAGGCCGGCGAGGCTGACAGTGCGTGTGGTGCTGGTAACGGTGGTGCCGGTACCGGGAGTGAAACCATGGAGGCCGTATTCAATGCTGTAGCTGGCTGCGTTGCTGAACTGCCAAGCCAGGTCGGCAGAGACGTTGGTCAGCGCAGTGGCCTCTACACGCATAGGAGCAATGCAGTTGGGGATACGGCTGATGACGAGATTGTCGAGATACTGGTCGGCATAGGCATTGCCAGCGATGTTGTAGGAGGCAATGGCTATGTGGCGGGCGGTGCCGGTGTATCCATTCAGCATGGAGACCACATCGAATTGGTTATCGGTACCAACGAAGGGGATGGTGTCGATGGGCTGGAAGCTGGAGGCGAAACCGGAATCGGTATTGTCGACAGCACCGATGATAAGGCCATAGTTGCTGGGGTTGCTGTTCCACTCGTGGAAAGAAATCATGAGCGAATCCAGCGGCACACCCATCTCAGGCAGAGCGGCGATGCCGATGCCCTCGAAGTAGAAGCAGTACTGCGGCGAAGGAGCGTGACCGAGGTCGGTGTTGTAGAACACGTGAGGCACCTCGTGGCCGGCACCTGCGGGCAGCAAAGCGGAAGCCCAGCAGTTGGGAACAACGTTGGCGGAGTTGTCGCCGGGGCCGAGGATGTTCTCGAAGTTCTGGACATAAGGCAGATTGGTGATGGCACCGCAACTGGTGACGAAGTTGCACACCTGCGAAGCTATGGAAGTGTCGCCAGCACAGACGGCATAGACATACACTTGGTAGCTGGTGCTATTGTCGAGACCAGTGAGCGAGATGCTGGTAGTAGCAGAGGTAACGGTGGTACCGGTGCCGGGAGTGAAGCCACGGTAACCATATTCAACCAAATAGCTAGTGGCAAAAGTACTGCCGGTCCAGCTGATAGTGGCGGAGTTGGTTGTTACGTTGCTGGCAACCACATCGGAGACATTGGTACAGTTGGGGATGTATTCCACCACGATGTTGTCGAGGAAGCTGTAGTTGTCGTTGAAAGCATCCCAGAAAGCCAGATGGCCGGTAGTGTCGCTGATACCATCGAGCGGATAGACGACATAGGCGTAGGCCGAGGTGTCGTAGTTGGAGCGGATGAGCGTGTCGATAGGATGGATGGTGGAGATGGGAGCTGTGGGATCGTCCATAACACCCATGATGAGACGCACATTGTTTCCACCCTGTACAAAGTTGAAACG
>JAEEGK010011931.1_pt1 | contig 19791 bp, 8 predicted proteins | sample 8958771 | NCBI WGS metagenome assembly JAEEGK01 (sample SAMN16246547, study PRJNA631951) | gut metagenome | biome: gut microbiome; feature: rumen; material: SC-attached | host: Bos | place: Iran: Karaj | collected 2018-10
AAGACATGAGTAATATGTTATTTAATTGTTCTTCTTTGACTTCTTTAAATTTATCTAATTTTAATACTCATAATGTTAAAAATATGAGTTATATGTTCTCTGACTGTTCTTCTTTAACTTCTTTAAATTTATCTAATTTTAATACTAAAAATGTTGAAAAAATGAGTAATATGTTCTCAGGTTGTTCTTCTTTAACTTCTTTAGATTTATCAAATTTTAACACTAATAATGTTAAAGATATGAGTTATATGTTCTATGATTGTTTTTCTTTAACATATTTGAATTTAGCAAAATTTAATACTAAAAATGTTGAAAAAATGGAATATATTTTTAAAAATTTGAATAAGAATCATAATATAATATGCAAAGATAAAAACATCTTGGCAGAAATAAAAAAATATCACCATTAAAATTGGATTTTTTTCAATAACATTATAAAATATGATATATTTACTTTTTAATTTAAATTGGTTTTTCAAAAAATAATTAAATTAAATAATAAAAATTCAAATCAAAAATTTATATTTAAACTCCTTTTTTGAAATTCTTCACAAACTTTTTGTTTAAATAATAAACTTATTAATTATAATCACAAACAAAAACTTTTTCAATGTTGGAATTAAACTAAAACTATTTTTGTTTAACTTTCATATAAAAATAAATAATCAATCATGAATAACATTACTATTTTTATAATTAGTATCAACAAAGAAATAATTATATTATGTACTTTAACAAAAATAATAAATAATGAAACTTTGATTTTTGCTTGAAGTTGGTCAAAGATTTAATTTTTATGAAATTAATATAAATATTAATTAATTAAATTAAGTGAAATTAATTGTTTCTAAAAAAATTGATATTTTATTATTAATTTTTGAGAATAAACAGAGATTAGTATATAAAGATTTAAGTATAAGTATTACATTTTTTATTAAGTCTTTTTTATTTTTTTTAAGCAAATTTATGTTTTCATTGAATTATTGTTAAATTAAAAAAAGTTATTTTTGTGATTACTAATCAAAAATTTATTATTAATGTTAAAAATGCTCAATAATTTTTTGAAAAAAATGAATTAAATTGAATGAAATAATTATAAATAGATTTACTATAATTATTAATTCAAATTTTTTTGGTTTAATTCTAAAATTATATAAATTTCATTAATAAAAAACAAATAAAATGAATAACAAAGAATTAATAATAAAAATCAAACAAATATTTTAAATCTTTTTTATACAAAAAGAATAACTAATATTTATTAAATGTATATTATATATATTGAAATTAAAAATTAAATGTCAAAATAAAAATTAATGAAATAAGAGTATTTAAATGTAAATTAAAATAAAGAAAAAATATTTCTGTAAAAGAATAAAAATCATTTAATAAAATAAAACAATTTATAAGTCTCCATAAAATAAAAATATGAATATAATTCTAAAAAAGAAAATTCAAAGAAATACTTTTTAATTGATTATATAAAAATAAATGATAATACAATAAAAACATTAAATTCAAAAATTAAAAAAAAAAAAAAAAAAACATTTAAAAAAAAATGGAATCAATGGTAGAAGATAGTAAAAAATTTAAAGTATTATCATGGAACACAGTAGCAATGTGGGTATATAATAATTTAGGAGACACATGTTCAATATGTAAAAATGCATTAAATGAAGCATGTATAAATTGTCAAGCAAATCCTGAAAATTATGATCCTAATAATTGTAAAAAAGTTGTTGGACAATGTAATCATTGTTTTCATAATCACTGTATTGAAGAATGGATTAAAAAACAAAATAATTGTCCTTTATGTTTTAATGAATGGATACAAATGAAAATTTTAGATTAAAAAAATTTTATTTTTATTCAAAAAATTCTTTTGATTTAGAAAATTATTTTAAAAAATATATTTTTTTTTAAAAATTATTTATCAAACTTATTTCAAAACAATTTTCCATTAGTTTTTCACTTTCTAAATTTTCTGATTGATAAATATATTCTAAATCTTCACTTGGATTTAATATGTTATTTTTTTCATTTGGTTTTAAATAAAATATCATTTTATTTAACTGAATATATGAAAGAGCAATTTTTTCATAACTTAAAATTAATTTTATGAATTTATCAGTAAATTTTAATTTTTTTTTTAAATCAGATTTACAAGGAAAAATAACATTATACATGTGAATATTTTTAAAATTAGAATTTATAAAATTTTTTTTTTGAAATTCACTTTTATTTAGTTTATTTTGTTCAATTATTCCTTTAAATTCTTCTTTATTAATTTTTAAATTAAAAATATTATTATGATTTCCATTAATAACATAACTAAAAATAGAATAATTATAATATGAATTAGAATATATTCCAATAAATAAATTAAATACATTTTTAAGTAAAGAAAATAATCCTCCAATAGAAGAAAAAATATCAAGTAATTTAATATAATTTCTTATATATTCATCAACAACAAATTCATCAAATTTAATAATAAATTCTCCAATAATATTTTCATAATCACTTTCAATTTTTAATTTTTGTTCTCTATTTAAAATAATTCCTTCATTTTTCATTTCTTTTTCAAATAAAAATCCATATTTTGTTATATAATTTATTTTTTTCAAAAATATTGAATATTGATTTTTTGTATTATATTTGTAATTATATATTTTAGATATTTCATTCTTTATTATTGGATTATTAAAATTTGAATGATTAGTTATTGATTGATTAATTCTTATTTCAAAATAAATATTATTATATGTTAAATCTGATTTTTTTTGAAAATGAAATAAAAGAATTTCTTCATTATTATTTTCATTTGAAATAATTATTGATTGTCCTTTTTTAAAATTATAAGTTAAATAATATTCATTCATTTCTTTAAGTTCAATTTCAATATTAATATATTTTTTAGGAGTAACAAGATAAACATAAGGAACAATTAAATCAGATATATTTATTTTTTCATTTATTCTTAATGTAAAATAAATTAAAGTTTCATTTAAATTATATTTTGAATTTAAATATGAAGATTTTGAATATAATATTGTTGGATTTTTTGAAGAATACCAATAATTAATATTTACTATTGAATATGTTAAAAGCAAAAATAATATTAATATTGTTAAAATTGCTCCTAAACCATTTTGACCATTATAATTACCAAATAAATATAAATATGGAGGAGGTGAAATATAATCAAGATTTCGAATTATATTCATTTAATGTTTTAAATATAATTAAATTATTTAATATTGTTTATTAAACAAATTCTTTGAATAAAGAATTATTATATATTACTTTTTTAAATAAATTATTAGTTATATGAATTATTTTCTTTTTAAATAAAATTTCATTCTTTCAAAAATTGTTTTTTTCATTGTATATTCCATTGAAAAAAAAATTGGGTAAGAAATAAAAATAAACAATAAAAATTTTTAAAGAAAATTTTTATTAATATATTTTTCACTTTTTTAATTCTTCTTTTAATATATAATCTTTTTTATAATTTACATTTCTTTATTTAACATATAAGAAATAATTTCATTCATTGAAGGACGATTTTCAAATTTATTATCTAAACAAGAAATAATTAAATTATTTAATTTTTTAAAAATATAATTTTCATCATTTGAAAAATTAGAATTTAATTTAGGAATAATTAAATCATAATTAACTTCTTTACTTTTATTATCAAACTTAAAAGGCATACTTTGAAATAATAAAATATAAATTAATAATCCTAATTGCCAAGAATCAGATAATTTATTATAATATTGAGCTTTAGAAATTTCAATTGGAAAATAAGGATTATTTATTCTTTCTTCATTATTACAGTTATTTTCAACTTTTAATACTTCTTTATTAAATAATAATTTGGTTTTTTCAAATAATAATTATTTGGGTATTATTTATTTTCATATTTAAATACAAATATATTTTTTAATAAATTATCATCATAAATAAAACCAAATGAATGTAAATAAGATAGAGATTTGATAATATATATTAAATACTTTTGAATAATAATTATTTTATTTTTATTGATTTTACTTAAATGATCATTAAATTGACCTTCATTAGGAAATTCATATACAAAATAAATATTAGAATATTCTTCAAAAATTTCATAAGACTTTAATAAATTTTCATCTTTAATTTTCCCTAAAAAATAATGCATGTCAATTTCATTTCTAATATATTGCAAATTTTTTCTAGTTAATGATTTTCTATTTATAATTTTTACGATATAAGAATTTAAATTTTGTTTATTTACACATTTATAATATTTTCCACTTAAACCTTCAATTATAATTTCTCCAATATTATAAAATTGAGAAAATTTTTTTCCAAAATTATATATTTTAATTATTTCATTAGTAAAATTTTCTGCTTGTTCTTTTTTTTCACAATAAAAGCTTTTAAAAGGAATAATATTTTCATCAACATTTTTTGTAAAAATTCTGAAACTATTAGAAAATAATTTTAAACAATTAATTTTTTGATTGTCTATTATTTCATCATCTAAATAAGGAATAGTATTCAATAAGGAAATTAAAGAATAAAAAAAACCATTTTTATCATTTAAATTTCTTAATCTAAAAACAAATAAATCATTATTCATCAAATAAATATTAAAAAAAATTTTATTATTTTCTTTAAAAATAAAACATTCTAATTTAGGAACCTCAAAAAAATTAGAAGGTAAACCAACTTGAATAATATTTTCATTATTATTATTATATTTAATTAAAGAACTTTTTTTAACAATAGCAGAAGTAAATTGAGTTTTTTTATTTCTTCTAACAAATAAATTTTTAGATAAAGAATTTAATTTTTCATAAGGTAATTTTTTTTTTTGAGTATTAGGAGAAATATCTCTTTTAATTTTATTTCCTATTTCTTCATGAAATTCATAAAATTTTTTACTTTTATCATTTTCAAAATTATTTAAATAATCTAATTCTTCATCATATTCAATTAATTGTTCTTTATGAATTAAATTTAAATCAAAAGTTTTATTTAAATAATTAAATAAAACATTTGAACAATCTGAAATTTGAGAAAAAATATTTGATTTAATATAATTTAAATCTAAATTTGAAACATTTATTGAATTTTTTCTTGCTGAATGATTTGTTTTTAATAAATAAATTATATTATCATGTGAAAAAGGTTTAAAATATTCAAAATAATATATTATTAAAATAAAAACATCTGAATTTTCTTTTACTAAAATTTTCCATTTTTCAAATGTTAATTCTCTGTTTAAATAATATTGAAAAGAATATTTTATAAATTGATTAAAAATTTCAAAGTTATTGTTATTTGTTAATAAATGAAAATGCTTTAATATTAAAAGAATATCATTAGTATATATTTTTCCTATATTTAAAACATCAAAAAAATCAAAAAAAACTTTTATTTTATCTTGAATTGGAATAAAATATAAATTTATCATTCCATCAACAAAAGATTTTAAATTAATTGGTTCTGTGTCATTAGCTTTAAAAATATTAGTATATAATAATTTAGTTAAATAATATGGAAGATGAAAATAACTTTTTAATAAATCTAAAGATATTAATTCTAATTTATTCTCATTTTTTGAAAAAAGATCATTTGCTATTTCTGTAAAATAATTTGTTATTGTATATACTGATATTATTTTCTCATGATTTGAAAATAATAAAAGCTGAATATTCTCTTTTTCTTCATTTGATGTTGTCATTATATCAATCTTTTTGAATATTTAATTAATTTAATTTTTTTCCAAAATTAAATTAATTCTTTAATTTCTATTATATTATTATTTATAATTTTTTTTCCATTATAAAATACTGTGTTTTTTTTCAATTCAAAAAAAAAAAATAAAATAAAAATTGAATTTATGAAACAATAACTTAAAAAAATAATAAAATATATAAAAAAATTATAAAATAAATCAAACTCAAATATAATTATTAATATTTAAGAAATATAAATCAATAAATGATTTATTTATCATTATTAAGTTTCTCTAACCAATTTTCCAAATCTTGATTACTTGAAATCATAGAAGAAGGAATAATTTTAACAATACATTTAGAAATAGATAACAAATACTCAAAAGTTCTCATAAATCCATATTTAACATAAATAATAAAAATAAAAATTCCAATATTAAAAATAACAATAATAATAACAATAACAAATAATTTTTCTTTTAATAAACTTTTCATACTTTCATAAATAGCATTATCAATTCTATTAGTAACAGGCATTAAATAATTATAAAAGCTATCTTCCATTTTAGAAAAAGTAGTAGATCCAAAAGTATCTTTAATATAATAAGTAGCATTATTATTTAAAGAGAAAGTAGCTTCAGATACTAATTCAGTAACTTTATTTAAAACAAAATCTAATAAATCAGAAGTATTATTTAAACTATTTGGTAATTCTTGATTTTGACAATAAGTATAATTTTCAGTATCTTTATCATAAGCAGCGCCACAAATATCTAAAATATAATAATTATGATAAAAATTATATATTTCATGTAAATCTTCCATTGCTTGATAAATTTTAAAAATTAATCTTTGATTATAAAAAGATATATAATCTAAACTTGATGAAACATTACAATCTGCAATAAAACATTTTGCATATATTGTTCCTGCTGAAGCTTCTAAAAATCTTCCTAATATTCCTGCTTGTAATAATAATATATTATAATTTGCTTTTATTACTTTATTTGTTGTTATAAATGTTAATATTAAAAGAAATAAACAAAATATAAATATTATGGCTAAATGAATATATGCTTTATTTTGTAAATTTAATTTTTTATTTTTTTTTGTATCTAATGAAAATCCTGATGATGACATAGTTTGATTCATATTATTTTGATTATTTGGATTTATTGAATTTTCCATTGATAATGTTTTTTCATTTGAAAGTTTTGATTTGTTATTATTACTGGAATTTTTATCTTTTTTTGAAGTTGTTATGAAAGCAAAATCTATTTTCTTTGATTCTTCTATTTTTTTTTGATAAAATTGTTCAAAATTTTGAATTTTTTTGATTAATTCATTTATTTGATCTTGAGATATTTTTAATATTTTTTCTAAACCATCTCCCATATGATTATTAGTTATCATTAATAAATATAAATATGTTGCTAAGCAAATAAATATAAATAATAAATATATTATTACAGAAATCCAAACATTATTTATTTTCCTATCATTATATTTTTTAAATAAATTTAAAAATAAATCATTTAAATTAAATGTATTTGGTAAAAGATTATCATATGAATTTTCAATAATCCAAAAAGAAGTATAATTAAATTCAAATATAATATCACTTAAAGTTTCATAATCATGATTTTTTAAATCGAATATTTTAGAAGAAATTAAACTTTTAGCATTAACTAAAGTAGTTGAAATTGCTAAAGGATAAAATTCAGAATCATTTAGTTTTAAAATATCTTGAAAATCTCCTATTGAAGTATCATTCCAAAAAATTTCTCTTGGATTATCTACAAATTGATTTATATTTACTTCTAAATATGATAATATTGATATTGCATCTTCATACCAAATATTTGTATAATATTTTAATCTTGTAAAATATTCTTCTTGTGATTTTGTATAAATTGAATAATCAAACTTTTCATCTTTAAAAAAATTTAATTCAAATATTGATCTTAAAGAAATTAAATTAGAAATAATTTCACAAATTCTAATTTCTAATAAATAATAATTACTATGATATTTGTCTAAATTTAATAAAGAATCATGAATATCAATGAAAATAAAATAAAATATAATAGTAAATATAATAGTTCCAGAAAAGAAGATAATAGCAATAATAAAAATATAAGTGAAAGTAAATAAACTTTTTTGATTTTTAATAATACTTTCTCTAATTTCAAATATTCTATTTTTTTTAGATAAATCCGAATTAAATCCAGAAGCAGAAGTTTGAGAAGCATTTTCATCATCTAAATTTCCTCCTGCTTTATTTCTTAAAGAACCTAAAACTCTTGAATATTTTTTTATATTTTCTTTATTTTCAATTAATTTATTTTGAAATTCTAAATTTATTTGAGAATATTCATAAAAATTACTTATAATATCTATCATCATTCTTTTTTCATCAATATATAATTCATTTAATTTATTTAATTTAGATTGAGCATTAATATAATTATGAATATTTTTTCCTTCTCCATTAATATTACCTTCATCTTCTGTTCCTGAAAAACCATTTAAATTTTTATTTTCTATACATCTTATTATATATGCTATATGATTTATATTATAAATATATTTTTTAAATGTAAAATTAAATCTAAATATTATTGCTTCTTTACCTTTTGTATCTGTTGTCATTACTTTTTCTAATTCATCAAAATTTTCATTTGTAAATAATTTCATATATATATTTAATCTATCTTTAAAATATGTTTCTTCATTAAACTTTTCTGTCATTTTCCTTAAACTTTTTCTTATCTTTGGATTATTCTTGTATTTAGTATTTCCAGGAGTAACATGATTATCATTTCCAGGTGTTGGAGTAGGAGTATTCATATCATTACTTTTATTTGGAGTTAATTTTTCATCATTATCATTATTATCATTATTATCATTATTATCATTATTATTATTATTTTCTATTTCACTATCAAAAATTTTATTTGATTGTGACTCTTCTTCTGATTTTTCTTCTTCAATTTCTAAGAAATTCATTTCATTATTTATATTATATCCGATTCTTTTTTTCTCTTCTGCTGCTTTTAATAAAAATTCTCCTTCATCAATTGAAACAACTGAACTTTCATCAGAAATAATTGTATTATTCATCATATTAAAATTTGTTGGAATTATAGTATTAAATTTTTCATTTTTTCTATTAAATTGTATCATAAAATAAGGAATAATTATTTCATATTCTAATTCAATATTTTCATTGATTTCTATATTATTATTATTATCATCATTATTTAAATTATTATTAATATTTTTTTTTTTTTCATTATCCTTTTTCACTGAATTTGCAATTGTATTTGTTTGTTCTGATATATTTGAATTTTTAAAGTCTGATTTATGATTTGAACCTAAAGATTTTTTATTTCCTTTCATAAAAACTTTATAAAAATGAATAAAATTTTTACAAATCATATAAAAAGGAATTTCATTCGTGTCAAAAAAATTTTGATTATCAATTTGGATTTTTTCTCTTAATCTTTGACTTAAACCTTGAATAATAAAATTATTATCAATTAATATTAAATCATCCATTTTTTCAGGAATAACCATAGCAATAAAATATAAACTTCTATTTAAAACAGGAAATAATTTAATATTAATTTTTACTAAATTTAAAGAATTAAATTTATCTTTAATAAAAATTGTGTATTCTTTAACATCAACAATTCTCTTTTCTCCAATTATAATATATCTTTTCATATATTCAGTATGTTCTTTTCCAAAAATTTTTGGCATTAAAATTGAAATATTCATTCCTTTTAATTCATTTAAAGAATATTTAAAAGAATTTTCAAACTCATGATTTATTTTTTCAATTAAACCTTCTTTTCCTTTATCTCCATTAACAATAACAATTCCAGTTTCTTTTTTAAACATTAAATTATATAAATTACTTTGATTTGATGAAGATATATTATCTAATTTTCTTGAAATTTCATCTAATTCTCTTTTTAAAAAGGAATCATCATTTATTTGTTCTACATAATCCAAATAAAAGTAAAATACTTCATTTATTCCTGAATAAATTGTAAATAATTTTTTCCATAACTTTTCTATATTTCCTTTACATATTTTTATTTTTTCTGTTATTCCAAAAACATTATTAAAATCTATTGGTTCTTCATTTTCAGTTTTAGAATAAATTTTCCAAAATTTACTTGTTAATTCTAAATCTTTAAATATTTCGTCATAAAATTTTTCTTTTAAATATTCATATCTAAAATAAATAGACATATTTAAATTTTCTAAAGTATCAGTTAATTCTCCGATTCCTTTTAATTTTTCTGCAGATTTTTGATTAATTGCAAATTTTAATCTTTCAAAAGCAAATTGCTCCATTAAATTCATTTTTAAATGTTTTGCTTTTTGAAATAAATAAATACTTTGACATAAATTTCCAGTAACCATTAAATGAAAATATGAGAAATTTAATAATATTTCAATAGTATATGTAGAATATTTAGTTAAAAATTCCATTAAATTTACTAAGAAAGAATCTAAAAAAACTTTATCACTTAAAAAAGGTTTATTTCTATCAGACCATTCATTTAAATTTGGTATATATAATTTTTCCTTTGTTTTTGTCACACAATTTGGAATTGGACATTCTAAAATATGTAATTGAATAACTCCAATTAATAAAGTTCTTTCTTCTAAATTTGTTAAATCTGAATAAATTATTGTTATTAATGTTTTTATATAATATAATATATAATACTTATTTGTTATTTTATGAAAGGGAACTGCATAAAATAAATTATTTAAAAATCTAGTTTTTATATTTTTATATAAGTAAAATACTATAAAAAGAGTAAAAAGATAAAAAAGTCCTTTTTCTGTCATATCAATAAAATAAAATATGATAAAAAATACTGAAGTCCAAATATAACTTAAATGGAAAGCTCCACATAAATTATTTGTTACATTATCATAATAAACTACATGTTTATAATAAAAAACAAAAAATAATACACTTGAAATTAAATTTACTATTAAAAAAAATTCTCTTGTTAAATTTTTTATTATTGAAAGCATTATTGAAAATAAAAAATTATTTATTATAATATATTGATGATAATTTGTTAATAATTCTGAATAATAATTTCCAGATAAATAAAAATTATCTCTATAAAAAGTTTGAATTAATAATGTAAATAAAAGATTATAAATAATTGATATTGTTCCTATAAAAAATATAGGAAAATGTGCTGAAATTCTACATTCATAATTTTCAATGAATAAATTATTTTTATTTCTAAAACATAATAAAGTAAAATAAATATCATTAAAAATATTAAATAAAATATAATAAGAAATTTTAATAAAGAAATTTAAAGTCATTATTGATTTATTATAATTAGTTTTAATATCCATTTTATGAATTAAAAATAATATATAAACTGTAATTAACAATAAATAAATTAAAATCATTATAATTGAAGTTTCAAAATATTTTTTATCTGTTATTAATAATTCTCTTAATCTAACTACTTTTTGTATTACATTTAATATTTTATCTGATTTTGATTTATTTGGATTTAAAACTCCTACTTTTTCAGAAAAAAATCCAGATAATGTTTGAATATAAAATATTAAGAAAAATACTACACTTTCTAATCTTGATTCACACTGATTTGTTATTAATAAATCCATTAAATAATAAAATTTCTCTTTAAAAGATAAAGAGCTTTTTACAAATAATATAATATCATCTGACATTTTTTTATTTATTTTTTAAATTATTATATTATATATAATTATTTTAAGTTAAACTTTTTATGTAATTAAATAATATATAATATGGAATTTTTAATTTTAAAAAAATAAATTTTTAGGGTTGTAATTTTTGTGAAAAATAATGTAAAAAAATTAAAAATAAAAATAAAAAATAATATTATTATATCTAAGAAATAATTTATAAAAAATAAAATAAAATGTTAGAAAAAATTTTAGCATCTTTATGTGCTTGTTCAAATCCAAAAGAAAAAAAACATGATAAAACAATAAAATTATATGATTCATCGAAAACTATATCAAATGAGGAATTTAAAACTTTAACTGTGAATATTGAAAATAAAATAAATGATATAAATTTATCAACAAAAAATATAAAAAGAAAAGATAATAGTAAAAATAGTTTTTTATATAATAATAATTATCTTAATTTATCTTCAAATAATAAAAATGGTTTTGGAAAAATGTTTTTTTTTCAAAATCATTCTTCTCAAATAAATACAAAAAAAAATAATATTAGTAAAAAACAATTAAAATTACAATATATTGAAGAAGGAAAACATTTTGAAAAATTTATAGAAAATGTTGACAACATTATTTCTGAAAATATGAAAAAAAAAACTATAAGCGAAAGCGATGATATTAGTGAAAAAGAAATGTAATTATTTAAATTTAATGAATTAAAGAACTTATTTGGTTTTTAAATGGATATGTATGTATAAATAGGTATAAAAACACTTATTTCCTGAAGAATTTATATTAATGTATTAATTAAATATTTAATCCTATTATAAAAATTATAATCTTATGTAAATTTTTATATCAATAATGTTATATTAAAAATTTAATCTCTATTATTCTTTTATTTTTTTTCAGAAATAATTTTATTTAATCATTCAAAAAAAAAAATTATATGTTTAAAAAAATTTATTTCAAATTTCATTTGAAAATCAAAATAAATAAAATAATTTTCATAAATTTATAAAAATTCAATTTAAACTCTATATTATTTATATATTTTTCATGATTATTTATTTATATTAAATTAATGATTGGTTTTTAAATTATTTTGAAGTTAAAATATTTTTTAATAAAAATCTTTTTATTTAATGAGTAATTTATTTTATTTTATTTTCTTTAATCTTTATCTTAATAAATTTATTTTTAGTTTTAGATATATTTCCTCAATTAGTTATATTAAAAAATATTGTTTTATTGAAATGAATTATAAATAAATTTTATATTATACTTAAACATAATATTAATATATAATAAAAGAGTAAAAATCATTTTAATGATTTTGGCTTAAAAATAAAGAGAATAAATTAAAAAAAGACATAAACAAAGTATAAAAAGCAAAAAAATAAAAATAAAAAAAATAAATTTTCGTTAAATAAAATCTCAAAGGATAAAAATTAAATATATACAAATAATTAAAAAAAAAGAAATATAAAAATGGATTCTCAAAAACCAATATTAATAATATGTGAAATACCAAAAATTTATACTCCAAAGCCAAAAAAAATGAATAAAAATTTTTCAAAAAATTTTTTCAATTTTGATTTATTATTTTTAGATAATGATAATTCAGAAAATGAATTAGATTTAAAAAAAAATAAATCTACTTTAGATTCTTATTCTTTTGAAGAAATTGAAAAAGATTTTTGTTTAATTAAAGAAAAAAGAGACGAATTAAAAAAAAAAAAAATTCAAAAAAAAAATTTATTAGGTTCAACAAGACCAAATTCTGTTGAAAGTGAAAATGACATTCATGAAATTAAAAGACCTGAAAATCCTTTTTATAAAAATTTGGAATAAAAAAAAATTTTTTTGATGTTAATATCGAATTATCAAAGAAATAAAAAAATTAGGATATAATTATTATTATTATTGTTTTTTGTATATTATCTATCTATAAATTATTTTGTTATTTTATTATTGAAAAATTCCATTATATTTTTTTTTTCAATGTTTATTTTTTGAATCATTAATGATTTATATAAAAATTTAAAATTAAAATTAACAATTTTTAAATAAAAAAAATAAAAAATGAAAAATATAGATGACAAAAGTTTTTTAGAACTTTCAAAAAAAAATAATAATAAGAAATTACTTACAGAAACTAATTTTTTAGAAAAAATAAAATTAGATATTTTCAATATATTATATTTATGTTTAAATTATTCAAATTATTCTGGAATAGAATTAATAGTTGTTGCAATATTTGAATCATTTCAATTTTTATATTTTTTATTTTTAAAAATATTTTCTCAAGAATGGTCAATTCAAAAATCAAATAAAATATTTTTAAATTTATTTAAAATTCTAAGATGTTTATTAATTTTTCCTGATTTTCGAGATTCAAGTTTTTCTCTTTTTATAATATTATTATTCATTTCTCTTTTTTTAAATTTAGGAATATTAACTTTCTTTATTTTAATAGGATGTCTTTTTAAAAAAAGAATAAAAATACCTTCTTATTTAGTTAAAATATTATCAAATATAATAAATATATATAATTCAATTTTATTAATTCCTTTATTAGAAGTGTTTATTCCTCTTTTTCATTGCAAAAGTTTTTTTAAATATAGATATGAAACTTTAAAAGTTGAAACTTCATTTTGTGAATCAGCAAAAGCCCAATTTTATTTTTGTATAAGTATAATAGGTTGTTTTCTTTGTATAATATATAGTTTAGTTTTCTCAACTTTATTTTATAATATATCAATTAAATATAATAATTATTTAGGAAGAATAAATCCTATTTTAAATATTTGTGCTACTTTAGTTAAAATTTCTGTTGTTATTACAGGAGAAATTTTTGTTTATGGAGCTAATCATAATAATATTAATAATCAAGTTTTAGTTTCTGGAATTTTTTTAATTTTATTTTTATTCTTTTATATTATTAATAAATTACGTGGTAATTTTTATTTAGATATTACTAAAAAAGTTTATAGTATTATCACTATTGTTTTATTATTTACTGGAATTTGCTTATTTATGAGAAGTGTTTCTATTAAATTTAAATTTACTAGTTTTGATGGTTATTTTGAATTATGGGTTATTATTATATTATTTGTTATTATTTATCAAGGTTTTTATCCTAATAATAATGAAAAAATAATTAATAAACTTCCTAAAAATATTATCAGTCCTAGAGAAAGTTATGAATACATTTTAACTATGCTTAAATTGTTTATTAATAATGAAAAAAAAGAAAATAGTAAAAATTTTAAACATTTTATTAAAAAACATCTTTATAGTTGTAAAGAAGAATTTTGTTATTTAAAAGTTTACAAAAGGGAAATTTTAGATAAGAAAAATTTTGATGAGTCAAATATGAGATATGAGGAAATAAATAAAATAAAGAAAAAAATGAAAAATGATGAAAGTCAAATATTATTTAAATACATAGATTATATATTTAATGTCTTTTTAAATAAATTTCCAAACAACAATACATTAAAATTATTTTTTTGTATATTTTCATTAGAAAAAAGAAACAAATTAAACATAGCAAAATATTATCTTCAAGCAGTATTAGAAAATCAACCAAAATTATATCAGCAATTTATAATATTTCAAATAGAGAAAAAAATAGAAGAAAAAAATACAAATTTTTCAGATGATATATTTACTGTAGATATAACAAATTCATTAGTTTATGATAAATATTTAAATCAATTTCAAAATCAAATTGAAATTTTAGGACATAATTATCAAGAATTTTGGAAAAGTTTTTCTGTTGATGATTCTCATAATATTAATATTTCTAAAATAGAAGAAAAAGGTTTTAAAATTATAGATAATATTGAACAAATATTTTTTCTTTGGAAAAAAATAGAAAAATTAATTCAAAATCCAATTGAAGCAACAATTCTTTATGGTAAATTTATATCGGATATTTTATCTGATGAAATTTTAGGACAAAATTTAATTGATCAAAGTAGAAAAATTAGTTTACTTTCTCATAATCATTCATATCAATTATTTAAAAATGATATTCATGATTTATCTAGTGATGGTTCACCTCTTATTATTGCAAAGGCAAATCAAAATTTTGAAAATTTAAGAATAGTACAATTAACAAATTCAATTTTAAGAATTTTTGGTTATATTAAAAATGATATTTTAAATGAAGATATTAATGTTTTATTACCTAAAATTTTTAGGAAAAAACATTCTGAAATTGTTAAAAATTATATTAATCAAAATTTAGATTCTAGAAAAATTAAAAGTAGAAAAATTAATTCTTTTGCTTTACATAGAATGGGATATATTTTTCCAGTTAAAATACAATTTATATTATTACCTACTTTAGATCATAATTTTTTATATGGAGCTAAATTTAAATATGATTCTGAAAGAGAATATAATTATCAAGGTTTTGCTTTTATTAATCAAAAATTAGATATTATTAATATTAGTTCTCAATGCTTAAAATTATTTAATTTTTCATCATATACTTTTTATAGAATTAAAAACCCTAAAAAAGTAAAAAATGAAAGAGTAAATTTAAAAAATTGTATTCAAGAACTTTCACCTCAAATTATTAACACTTTTGTTGGTAAAAGTTCAAGACAATTAACACAAAGATTAAATGAAAAAAATAATAATAATAATGAAAAAATAAATAATGATATAACTTCAAGAACAAATGAAGTTCCTTTAATTAAAAAATATATGGATGAACCAGATACTTTAGTTCATTTATATAATTATGAACAAATATTAAATTTATATTCTGAAATTTATTCTGATAATACTGATAGAACTCAAAAGAATAATAATGAAAAAAATGATAATAAAAATATTAATTTAAGTCCTAATGAGAATAATAATAAAAATAATAATATTACTTCAAGAGGTTCTATTTCAGTTTCTTCTGGTAAAATTTTTAGAGTTGATACTAAAAAATCTTCTCAAAATCCTAATAAAAATAATAATAATATTATTTTAAATAATCTTCAAACAACTCCTGTTTTAATTAATATATCTGAAATTTTTTTAAAAAATGTTTCTATTGGTTATTATCTTGTTTCTTGTGAATATTCTTTTAGAAATAATATTGCTAGAGTTCCTAGTATTGGAATGAAAAACAAATTTAAATCTAATAATACTGCAAATAATAATAATTTGAATAAATTTAAAATTTCTGCCAAACAATTTATTTATTATGATTTTAATAAAGGATTTATTATTGACAATAAAAATAATAGTTTTAAATATTCTTTTTCTGAATATTTAAAGAAAAAAGAAAAAAAAGATTTTGATAGAATCAGTAAATCAGTTTCTCATTTAAATTTACCTAAACTAAGTAATTTTCATGAATCTCATTTTACTTTTCATAAATTATTTGTAAAAGATTCTCAAAATTCAACAAAAGATAATCAATTAAATTCTGTTAAAGATCAAATAAATTCTACTAATATTTATAATAAAATTAATTTTAATGCTATTAACAATGATAATGATGAGAATAATAATACTAATAATAATAATACTAATAATAATTCTCAAATTACTTCTCCAAACAAATCTAATTTAAGTGAAAAAAATCAAAATACTTTAGAAGATGAAAAAAATGAAGATGAAAATATACATTTAAATATAAAAGAAAATGAAGAAAATATTAATGATATGACAAAATGTGAAATTAATAAATTAAAAATATTTCAAGAGAAAAAAAATTGGCAAAAATTTTTTATTTTCACAACATTAAATAAAATAATATTTTTATGTTTTATTTTTTGTTTTATATTCTCAATAATGATTTATAAAAGATCACAAAAATATTTTAAACAATCAAAGAGATATATAAATGGATTAAATATAATATCAGATTTATTTAATTATACTTTAACATCAGCAAATTTTTTTATGAATAATTTACTATATAAACAATTAACAAATATTTCGGATGATTTAAAAAAAGAATTATCAATAAATGTATCTTTAATATTAAAAAATAATTCTCAATATATGTATGATTTATTATCAATAACAGATTTAACTTTATTTTTTATAATAAATGAAATAGAAAAAAAATATAAAAATAATGATGAACAAAATCCAAATTTAATGCTTTTACAATATTTATTATATACAGATAATAATACTTTAACTTTTGAAAATAGAAATTTTTCTTTTATTGAAGCTAATAATGATATTATGAGTTCAATAAATTCAATTTCAAATAATATTAATGAAAATATAGATGAAAGTTTAAAAGATATAAAACCTTTTTATTTATGTAATAATTGTGTTAATAATTATTATATTAAAGTATTTGATTTAATTGAAGCAATTTTTGATATTTTTAATAATTTATTTCCTAAAACTTATTTAATTATTTTATTTTTTACTTCTTTATTTTGTAATATTGGATTAATGTTATATTATTTTTATATTGCTCAAAAAATTATTGTTCAAATTAATCAAATTATTTTAGAGTTTTTATCTATTAAAAATAGAGAATTACAAGAAATTTTAAAAATTTGTAGTGAATTTATTAAAAAAGTTAAAAAAGATTCAAATTATGAATTTGAAATGCATGAAGATGATGATAATAAAATAAAGGAAAAAAAAAGAAAAAATGATGGAAAAAAAAATATTAAACAATTTTTGGTGGAAAAATTAAATAAAATTAAAAAAAATATAATAATGAAAATGTTTTTCTTATTAATTTTTGTGTTAATAATATTAGAATTATTTTTTGTAATAAATTATTTACAATTAGAATCATATAAAAGAAATTCAGATAATTTTATAGATGTATATTATTCAATTCAGAAATTTTATTCAAATTTAAATTTAATAAACAATGGAATGAAATTAGAATATTTAGTTCCTTCAAAATATAATATATTAAATTCAAATATAAGAGAAACATTATCAAGTAGATTTAATGAATATTTAAGTTATCAAGATAATATGACTTATTATTTAGAAACAAGACAAAAATATTCTTCTAATTTTACAAATTATTATAATAAAAAAATTATGTTATTTTATCTTCCTTTAATTGAAATTAAAATAATAGAAATTGGAAATTCTAATTATTGTAAAAATTTAAGTGAATATAGTTTAAATTATGCTATTTCTAATTATTATATTAATTCAAATGAATTATGGGAAGATTATATTAATAATAATATTAATCCTATTAATAATCATTTTTTAATTTGTGCTGATTTAACTAAAGATAGATTAATTATTCCTTATTTTAAATTAATTTTTAATTCTCTTTTTATTGATGCTATTAAAACTACTAATTTTAATATTAAAATTATTACTATTACTTTTACTATTTATATTATTTCTCTTTTTATTTTAACTATTGGTCTTTCTATTCCTATTAATCATAATATTTATAAAACAAATGAAAAAACAAAATATTTAATTTTACTTATTCCTACTAAGATTTTAATAAATAAAAAGAATTTATTAGAAATATTAAAAAATGAACAAATGATTAATTTAATAAAATGAAATAATATTTAATAATATTTTATATAATTATTGTATAAATAAATAATATTTTCAAAAAAAAAATATTTTTCTTATTTTTTGTGAATAATAATTATTTTGTGTCTGAATAATAGATTAATTATTTTTTTTTCTGATTTATAATTTAAATTAAAAATGATAAAAACAAATATAAAAAATATAATATTATAAAAAAAAATTAATCATTTCAAAAAAAAATAAATTTACACAAATAAAACATTAAAAGACTTTTTATTCCAATCATTATAATTAAACTGATGATAACTTCCAGGTCCTATATTATTTTGAATTGAATTTTTTTCTTTCAATAATTTAGATTGATTGTTATTAAAAATAGAATTATTAACTTTAATATTAAAAGAGCTAATATTATTATTATAACTTCCAGGCCCAACAAAAATATTATTAGAACTATGACTTTTATTTAAAAATCTTTCTTGACAAGAATTAAAAGGAGCAATAATACTTTGAATTTTATTTTCTTTTGAAAGAATTTTATAACCAATAGAACTTATTATTTGAGGATTATAATATCCAACTCCAGGAATAATAGAGTTATTTTTATTATTTTTTTCTTCTTTTATTTTTTCTTTAAAATTATTTAATATTTCTTTTAAATGAATTTTTTCTTCTTTTTTAGCCCATTCATTTAATTGAATATATTTCCCTGGTCCTGGATTATCATTTATAATTTTATAATTAAATCTTTTTTCATTTGAACCAGAAAAATTACTTTTTTTTTTATTTTATCAAATTCACTTTTTATATCATAACTTCCTGGACC
>JAEEGK010011933.1_pt1 | contig 19787 bp, 13 predicted proteins | sample 8958771 | NCBI WGS metagenome assembly JAEEGK01 (sample SAMN16246547, study PRJNA631951) | gut metagenome | biome: gut microbiome; feature: rumen; material: SC-attached | host: Bos | place: Iran: Karaj | collected 2018-10
CATAAAGAGTAATATTGTCAGTTATAGGACTGTCAAAATCAAACGGGGAATCTGTTTCTGTTGGATTTGCTTTTGTATACCAACCCTTGAATGGATGACCACCGTTTGTAGCTGAATAAGATGGTTCTGTAACTTTTTTACCTTCTTCATAAATTATTACATAATCAAATTTAGCTGTATTTTCCGGCCAGTTGGTTGTTGTATTGAAGTTTACAAGCAGAGGATAATCTGAAGCATTTCGGACTACGCGGAAACCAAGGTTGCTGAAGCGGCGGTTAGGATTTTCGTTGTTTCGGAAATAAACAGTAGTATGAATTGATTCATCAGCCCAGCTACCACCGCGTGCAATTTTGTTGCGGAATAACGAATCACCTGTAGATGGTGTATCTGGAGTTATAGATGTTGTTCTTCTTCCCCAATCCCAGCATCTCTCAAATACATTACCGCTCATATCATATAAACCAAATGCGTTCATTGCCTTTGTTCTTATTTCGTGAACTTTTGGGTTTTCTGAACCTCCGTTATCACCGCTGTTACTGCCATACCAGCCTACATTTTCAAGAGTATCGCTTCCGGAATATGTATACTGTGTTCCGTTTACTCCACCTCTTGCAAGGTATTCCCATTCTGCTTCTGTAGGAAGACGGTAGCCGTCTGCAAAAAGGTCAAGTCTTATTCCGCCCAGACTGTCGCCGCTTCCTTGATCTAAGTAATCAAGATTGTCGTTATAGTACTCTATGGAGTTGTAGAAGTATTTTCCATTTGTATCTGTTTCAATATTGTTACCCCAATCTGCAACATTTCTTCCGTTTTGATCAACTCCTAACTTTAATTCATTACCGTTTGCGTCTGCTAAATAATATGCAGGTGTAAGTCCTTCAGCTGCACTGCGCAGGTTACAGTAAATAATTGCCTCGTACCAGCTTACATAATATGCAGGATAATTATCACCATCACCTAAAGTTTCATTTGGTTTGTAAGGTTCGTCGCTACCGCCCTGTCCTGTACCATCTCCAGTTTTAACGGCTCCATAATATGTCATAAACTCTTCATATTCTTTCTGAGTTACTTCATGATCACATACATATAAGTCACCGATTGGAACAGTGCGGTCTTCTATAAATATTTCCGATACTGAATCACCAGAGCCAACCGAACCTGTAACTGTTGCGCCTGGTACATAAACAAATCCACCTTCCGGCACGAGTTTTGCATAGAAAGTTTTATTGCCTGTGTTTCCTTTTGCAATGCTTGTAACTGCATCTCCTTCAAAAGACGGATTTGTATACCAGCCTTTGAACTCGTAGCCAGATTTAGTATAGCTTGCTGGCAGAGTAATTGGTTCTGAAAGTGTTGTATATTTTGACGGATAACTGCTGTCTGTAATTTCAGTGGTTGAATCTTCAAAGAAGGAAATTGAATATACAGCGTTCAAAGATTTTGTTTCACGTGTTGCCGTGCTTGTCTGACCGCCTGTGATTATTGCAAGTTCCGGATAGGTAAGGATTGGAAGTGTCTTTTCTATATCTCCATACAGGCGGATTCTTATGCGGTAAACATCGGCTGGAAGTCCAGTCAGTTCATAAGTAGCCTTGTAGTCTGCAATATCAAGAGGAGATTCTTTGTATTCTTCAACAGCTGTTTCTTCTTTACTTGTCGGATTGTATTTTACGAGTTCGCCTGTTACAAGTTCGACATCATTTTTAGTTGCTGCTTTAGAAAAATCGAATGTATATGTAAGATTTCCTTCTCCCGAAAGGGCTTCTTCATCCCATTTTAATCCAAAAGAAATCGTGTTACTTCCCGGGATGATTTCCATCTCTCTTGTACCTGTAAATGCTGTTCCGTCTTTTGCTGCTGTAAGTGTGAAGGTCCAGTTGCCGGTTTCTACTGGAATTGAAGCAGAGGTTAATTCTTCAATTCCCTCGTATGAGCCAAGTTCTTTTTCGGTGTCCGTGCCTTCAAGTTTTCCTTTGAGTGTAAAAACAAAATCAGTAATTGTATCGTTTGTAAAGCTTGGAGCTACTGTTCTTTCTGCCGTAACATTTGAAATGGTCAAATACGTTTTGTTTTCGTCAGTAGTATCATCTGGAATGTTTTTGTCTGGTTTTGTGCCGTTGTTGCACCCGAAAAGTAGGAATAATCCTGATAAAATTGAAATAAATGAAATGAATAGGAATGATACTTTTTTCATAAACATCTCCTCATATGTTAATTATGTATTATAGCATAATATAGTACATTGTAGCATAATTTAAAAAATTATAACACAACTTCTTTTTGACATAAATATAAAATTTCATTAATATTCTCTTGGAACAGTTATCCTCTGCGAAACTGATTCTGTAAAATCTTAAAGCTCTTTTCTAATAAAAAAGACTTGATCCCCAGGAGGACAGGTACTATGAATAACTACACATAAACCCGCATTTTAAATCACAAAATTAAAACAAATTAATTGACAGAGTGAAGGTGAGAATATGATTTTAACTATAGATATAGGAAATTCAGCTACAAATTTTGGAATTTTTGACGGTCAAACTCTAGTTTTACAGTTTCGCCGTACTACCGACCCGAATTCTTCTTCTGATGAAATCGGAATATTCATGCGTTCTGTATTGCGTGAAAATAATTTTGACTGGAAGCAGATAGACAGAATCGGCTGCTGCAGTGTAGTTCCTTCATCAAATTATTCTATGGCAAGTGCCTGCAAAAAGTATTTAGATAAGGATGCCCTCTTTATTCAGGCTGGAATTAAAACCGGTTTGAAATTAAAAGCTTCTAACACAAAAGAAATTGGTGCCGATTTAATTGCCGCTGCCATGGGTGCAATAAATCTTTTCCCTAACAAAGATTTGATTATTGTTGATATGGGAACCGCAACAACACTCGAACTGGTTTCCAGCCAGAAAGAATTTATAGGAGGAGCCATTCTTCCCGGATTGAAATTATCTGTAGAATCCCTTGCCCAAAAAACTGCAAAGCTTCCGTCTGTAGAAATTGCCAGACCTGAACATGTTGGTGGTGCAAATACAATTGAAGCAATTCAGACAGGTTTGTATTACGGTCATGCAGGAGCAATTAAGGAAATATGCAGTCTCTATCAGAAAGAAATCTTTAAAGGAAAGAAACCGCTGATAATCGGAACCGGCGGATTTTCTAAAATCTTCAGTGACTATCATCTTTTTGAGCAGATTGTCCCTGAACTCGTTCTGCACGGCGTAAAATGTGCCGTAGAAATGCAGACCTGTAGTTGATTTTATAACTTCAATTGCTACCGTCTGCATTTGGAGTTTTGCGTAGCAAAACTCCAACAATATAACTTATTATGGAGAATAATTATGAATACAAACGAAACTTTATCACGAAATAAAAAATTGGCTTTGACAGGTGCTTTTAGTGCCCTTGTCATCGTTCTTGGAATTACAAAGCTTGGACTTATCCCTCTTGGCGCAACCGCTTCTATTTCCATTCTTCAGATTCCGGTAATTCTGGTTGCAATGCTTGCAGGACTTCCTTATGGTGTTTTTGTAGGTGCTGTATTTGGTATTTTGAGCTTGATTCAGGCTGCAATGAGCCCAAGCGGTGTCCTTGACCCTGTTTTTGTAAATCCTCTCTGTTCTGTTTTGCCAAGAATGATTACTGGTGTAATTGCCTGGGCTGTATGGAAGCTTTTGAACTTTATTCCAAAAATGCCAAAAACTTTAAGCGCCGCAATCAACGGATTTGTAACCACCTTCTGTCACACCCTTCTTGTAATCGGCTGTCTTTTTATCTTTGAAGGAAAGACTGTAAGCGAAGCAATGGGCGGAATGGGATATTTTGCTGTAATCGGAATGCTTTCATTCAATGCAATTCTTGAAGCAACTGCAGGAACAATTGTTTGTGCCGCTGTATTTGCAGGTATTTTTATCAGCAAGAATCGAAAATCTAAACTTTCCCAAGAGTAATAAATAGGTTATACTATGATTATATGAAAATTGTAATCGTAGGAGCTGGATTCACAGGAGTCCAGCTTGCAAAGCTCTTGATTAATGAAAAGAACCAGGTCACTCTGATTGACAATAATTCAGAAACTATAAGGCATGTTTCCAATCTTCTTGACTGTAACACCCTTTGTGTTGATGGAAATAATCTTGAAACACTGGAAGAACTTGGAATTGCAAAAGCAGATGCCCTTGTCTGCGTAACTGAATCTGATGAAGTGAATATGATTACCTGTTCACTTGTAGATGCAGTTTACCCCGATGTCCTCAAAATTGCCCGTGTCCGCAATTATGCATATTACCTGAATACTGCAAAAGCCGAAAAAAAACATGCAAATGATTTTTCAGGAAAACATAGACCCTTGTACGGAATCAATTATATGATTCATCCCGATGTTGAAGCCGCAGAAGCAATCGTCAAGGCTGTTGAAAACGGCGCAATCGGAAACGTAATTACCTTTGATAATTCAGATTTAGAACTTGCCCGTATAATGGTTTTTGAAAACAGTACGCTGGACGGCATTTCCTTAAAGGAAATCAGAACAAAAACCGATTTGAACTTTCTTGTTGCCTATGTAGAAAAGGATGGAGAAGCTTCTCTTCCTTCTGGTGATACAATTATAAAATCCGGGACTACACTTGGCGTCCTTATTTCCAAAAAAGACATACAGTCTATGCTGGCTCTCTGCGGTTCTGTTCAAAAGGAACTTAAAAAAATTGCACTTGTCGGCGCCGGCAAAATTGGAACTATTGTTGCCGAAAACCTTATTCAGCCTGCAAAAACAGGTGGCCTTGCAAGATTTTTTGCAAAACGTTCCCAGGAGTTTGTAATTATTGATACAGATGATGTCCTTACTCAGGCTGCTGCAGAACGTTTCCCAGATGCCCGCGTAATGTGTGCTGACGCTTCTGATGAAAGCTTTTTGCGCGAAGAAGGCATTACTTCTTTTGATTTAGCAATTTGTGCAACCCATAATCATGAACTTAATATGGTTCTTGCCGCTTACCTTGAATCTCTTGGGGTAGGGCAGTCAATCAGCCTTGTTGCAAGTTCTGAGTTTGCCTCAATTGCAGAAAAACTTGGTGTTGATGTTGCAATTCCTCTTCGCGACTGCGTTGTTGATTCAATCATGAGTCATCTTCGCGGAAAAGCTGTAAAAGAAATCCACACTGTAACTACCGGCGATTTGGAAATTGTTGAATGTGAAATCACTGCTGGTTCAAAAGTTCTTGGAATGCCGCTTAAAGATATTCCTAATACAGGTTCTTTCCTTGTACTTCTTGATAAAAGAATTGATACAGATACCTATTCAATTGCAAACGGAAATACCCAGGTTTACGCCGGGGATCATGTGGTTTTAATTACCCGTGCAGATGACAGCAAAAAAGTCCTGTCATATTTTGCCGGAAAAGATTGAAATTGAAAATTGAAATTAAAGATTTAGATTAAAGAAAGCGGGAAAGTTCATGTTTATATTAAGTCTGTTAAAAATATCATCAATTCTTCTGGCAATTGTCGGAACTTCTTTTATAATTCCAATTGGAGTTGCCCTGGCATGTGGAGAGAACTCAGTTCTTCTTGCTTTTATAATTCCTATGATTGCAAGCTGGATTCTTCTGCTTTGTGTAAACCTTCCCACAAGAAAAATAAAGTTTACACTTTCATCCAGACATGCCTTTGTTGTCGTTGCCCTGGCCTGGGCAATTACCAGCCTTATGGGTTCAATTCCCCTTTATTTTAGCGGCTATTTTTCTTTTATTGACGCTCTTTTTGAAAGCATAAGCGGTTTTTCTACAACCGGTTCAACAATCCTCAGCGAAATTGAAGTTCTTCCTCGTTCCATAAACATGATGCGCTGTTTAACCCACTGGATTGGCGGTATGGGAATTGTTACACTTACCGTTGCTCTTCTACCGCTGCTTGGTGTGGGAGGTTTCCAGCTGATTAAGGCAGAAACAACTGGTCCCGAAAAAGGCAAGGTAACTGCAAGAATTACTACCACAGCAAAAGCCTTGTGGATTATTTATTTGAGCTTTACTGTAATTGAGACTATTGCTCTGAAAATTGCCGGCATGGATTTTATTGATGCACTTTCTCATTCGCTCGCAACGCTGGGGACGGGCGGTTTTTCTACCAGAAATGATTCCATCGGTTCCTACAATTCCGTTGCAATTGACGTAATCATAACAATCTTTATGTTTATGTCTGGTGTCAACTTCAGCCTTTTCTATTATCTTTTTACCCGCAAGGTAAACGAAATCAAAGAAAATACAGAGCTTAAAGTTTATGTAGCCATTGTTTTAATTTTTATAACAATAATTACCTGTATTCTTATTCCTTTTTACGGAACTTTTGCAAAGAGCTTACGTTATTCATCCTTCCAGGTTGTTTCGCTGATGAGTACAACCGGTTTTTCTACCGCCGACTTCCTTCAATGGCCTTCGAGTGCGCAGTTCTTTTTGTTCCTGCTTTTCTTTATGGGTGGTTGTTCCGGTTCAACTTCGGGTGGATTTAAAATAATCCGATGGGTAATTCTTGGTAAAATAGTTTCTAATGAAACAAAAAAAATGCTTCATCCCCATGGAGTTTTTACTACAAGAGTTAACAATCGCCCTATAAAAAACGAAATCATTACAACCGTTGCTGCCTTTACAACTGTATATCTTATACTGATTGCCATAACCACCGGTGCAGGCTGTTTTTCGGGACTTGATTTATTCACTTCCTTTACTGCTGCCCTGACTATGGTTGGTAATGTAGGACCTGCATTTGGAGCGCTGGGACCAACTGCAAATTACGGGGCACTGCCAGTTTTGCTTAAATGCTGGTATTGTTTTGTAATGCTAGCCGGCCGTCTTGAGCTTTATACAATGATAATCTTCTTTTTCCCAAGTTATTGGAAGAAGTAAAACGTTTTACAAAAATAAAATGATTTCCAATAAAATAAAAGTGGTGCTATAATTATTTTTAAGTCATGAATGAGAAGGAATTTTCCTTGCAGGAAGAAGACAAGGAAAAAATTAAGTCAGCAGTTAAGTTTCACAACCCAATGGAAATTACTTCCTACACATTGCCAAAAAACATGGAAGTTTATATCCAGGAAGTTCTTGGTGAATTTTTATTAGAATGTCATCAGGAACACATGATTGATTATTTAAAATTCTGTGTTGACGAGCTTCTTAATAATTCTAAAAAGGCTAATACCAAGCGAATCTATTTTAAAGAAAAAAATCTTGACATAAACGATGAGCAGGATTACAACGAAGGAATGATGTTCTTTAAGGATGAAACCCTGTTAAACATCGATCATTATCTGGAAGAACAGAAAAAAGCCGGACTTTACATCAAGCTTATTCTCAAAAAAGAAGATGATTTTATTACAATTGAAGTAAGAAATAACTGTGCGCTCACTAAGTTTGAAAAAGACCGAATTGATGAAAAAATTGACCTTGCAATGCATTACAGTAATATTTCTGATGTTTTTGCCAATGTTCTTGACCAGACTGAAGGCGCAGGGCTTGGAATTATCATTATTATTTTAATGCTGCAAAAGATTGGTCTTTCAAAGGACAATTATCATATTATTTCAACTGATTCAGAAACAATCACAAGAATTGAACTGCCTTTAAATAAAGATATCCAGAATCAAATAAATGAAGTTTCTAAGGTTTTTGCAAAAAAGCAGACTGCAATTCCGATTTTTGATTCTTCTTTTGACAAGTTACAAGATTTACTTAATGATCCCAGGACTGAAGAAACTCAAGTAACCGATTTTTTTACTAAAGAGCCAACCTGTGCCTTCCTTTTGCTTTCTGAATCCTGCAAGGAACATAAAGATTGTGCCTGTGTAATACAAGCTGTAAAACTTCTTGGATTAGAAAAAATCCGGAAAATCTTTACTCCAGAGAACGAAAAAATACGAATTGTCCCGGTGACTGAACAGCTTAAAAAGCTTTGGAAGCATGATTATCATGTTGCATTTATTGCCTACAATCTTATTGAAAACTTTCCGCCAAAATCTTCTCTTGCAAAAGAAAATCTTTTTACAATTGCCCTTATTCATAACATAGAAAACCTTCTTATTGCCGTGACTACGCCGGAAGAAAAGGCAGAAGTTATGCAGGAATGTCTTGATCGGGATATTCCAGAAGCGGTTGTCGAACTCTTTTACACCGAAAATTGCTTCTATAAATATGATAATCTTATTTCTGAGCGCTGGGGACAGTCTCCTCTTGTTAATGCGGCTTTTTCTTACCTTTACCAGAACGATCCTTCTTCTACAGTGCTAAAAGAAATTGTAAATTACATTTACTTCGCAGATATAATTCAGTGTTATAAAGAAAAGAGCGTTGATTATTATCAGATTAATAAAAATATTCTGGATACATTTGGAATCGATTCTGAATCAAAACTACTTTACATTATTAAGCAGATAGATTCTGTTCTTAAAGACTAGGCAAGACTTAAAAATCTACTTTGCTTTTTCCAGAGCTTCGACCCATTTTTGCATGAGTATTCCAAAGGCAACTCCAACATTCAAAGAGGCTTTTAGTCCTTTCATTGGAATAGTAACTCTTCCGTAAGTCGCTCTTTTTAAAGCTTCCGGGCTTACTCCCAATTCTTCCGAACCGATTATGCAGATTCCTTTTTGCGGAAAGTCAAAGTCATTTATATCTGTTCCACCTGTTTCAAGGGCAAAAACAGGGATATCATCCGGCAGCTGGTCAAGACTTTTCTGTTCATAGCCAAGAGTTTCAATACAGCCCATTCCACTTCTTATTGCCCTCTGCTGATTTGGGTCTGTACAACAGGGAGAAATGTAAACCTTTTCTATTCCCATTGCTTCTGCCGTCCTGAAAATTGAACCTACATTAAAAGGCGAACGGATATCTTCGGCATAAACGGCTGTTCCCGGATAAAAATCACGTTTTCTAACCACGCCATTTTCATCAGTAGGGGAGGCATGGGGAGCAATTACCAAATCCCATTCAGCAGGAAAGCTTCCAAGTATTGCCAAAAGACAATTGCGGGCGTAATTACAAAGCCTGAGTTCATCAACTGGATTTTCAGACAAAAGCCTGAGGATTTCGGCCCTTGCTTCTTCTGAAAGTTTAGGGTCTTTTAGAAAAAGCTCGGTAATTTTCTTTATATAATCAGAGCGGGGAATATTCTTAAAATTATATTCGGTTCCTTTTTCGGCAATTCCCAGAATGTCGCGTTCAAGAGCACCATATGTAAGTGCCAGCTTGCGTCTTTTCTGTCCGCCTTCAAGTTGGAATAGTTTTGATGGTTCAATCATTTTTTAGTAAGCCTGCTTAATAAAATCAAAAATATCATCAGTAGACATGCTGCGAGGAAGTTTGTTGATAATATCGTTCTGGCTGACATCATCTACGGCAAGAGAAAGCTGCTCAATTGTAAGTTTTACGTCCTTTAATCTTGCAGGCAGATTTGATTTTGCAATTCTCTGGCGAATATTATCAACAAGTGCTTTTGAAGCATCCTGTCCTTTTACGTCTTCAGATACAATCCTCATGATGTGGGCAAGTTTTTCCAGTCGCGCACTTTTAAAAGTTAATGCATCTTCTACTGCATAAGGGAATATTATAGATGAAATTAAAGATTTATTCAGGTAGTAACGTGAATTAATTGTCATAGAAAGCATAGAGCTTAAGCCAAGGGAACTGGAAGCACTTGCCAGGGAAATCATTAAGCCAGCCTGTGATAAAAGAACTTCTTCTGGTGTGGTAATCTCAAGAGAAGGTGAACCGTCCAAAGCGTAAACCAAAAGTTCAAGTCCCTTTTCTACAAACATATCGCTGAAGAAGTTTGCTTTTTGTGAAAGATAGGATTCAACTCCTTCATTCATCAAGTCTATTGCCAGGGTAGATTTTTGATTGTCTGTTAAAGATAAAGTCAGATTCGGGTCTATAAGTGCCAGTTTGCAGAGATTGTGCTGAACTTTCATTATTTTAAGCTGATTAGAGCGTGAATCTGTAACCGGAACTTCATTTGTAAAAATGTAAGGCATTTTGTAGGTTGTAGGAACGCAGATACAAGGAATCGGAGCTGTCGTTGGAAATGCGCCGTCTACAAAAGTATAAAAATCATGAATCTCATTATAAAAAGCAGCAACCAGTCGTCCTATGTTCAGAGCTTTTGAACCGCCGACTGCAATAATTCCATGAACATGACCTTCTTTTGCAAGTGACAAAGCTCTTTGGATTGTTTTTGTATTTGCACCTTGGGTGATTTCGTTGAAAACAAAAATATCGATTTTTCTGTCATTTAGGGTTTGGATTACGTTTTCTTGAATTTTCATTTCATTAAGAACTGGGTCAATTATAAGCATAAATCTTGTTCCCCATTCTTTTACTTGCTGTCCCAGTCTGCTTAAGGTGTACGAACCTAATACAACATTTGGTGAAATCCTAAAAATAAAATCTGACATTCTTATTCCCCTTTTTTATATTGTTTTTCTATTCCTGTTTCTTTATAAAAACAAAAAAAGACGGATTCTTTTACGAATTCCGTCTTCTTTCTTTAAATTCTTTTCAACGAGAATTTAGACAACCGAAATTTTAGACAAGGCAAAAAATTAAAGACCGATGCTTGTCAAGAATTTTTCTGCTGTTGACTTAATTACTGCATCACTTAAATAGGACGGATCCTTAATCTTAGCTTTAATTTCTGCTATGCGATCGGCACGTACATTCGGAGTTTCTGCAGCTACCTTTTCGAGATAATAAGCCTCAGCCTTTTCAAGAGCTTCCTTTGAAACCTGAATAGAATCTGCGTTGTCTGTTACTTTAGCAGAGTTTTCTGTTTTGCGGAGATTCTGAACATTGTTCAGAGAGTTAATACTGTTTACACCATTTATCATCATTACGTCCTACCTCTCTACCTTTTAATTATCGGCAGATTCATCAGAAAGTTGAATATTTTTTGTTCCAGAAATAAAAACGGCAAATTCACCTTTAATTGAATTCCGTTCCGAATAATCCTTTAGCAGTTCTGCAGCGGTCCCACTGGTAATTTCTTCATGCAGCTTTGTGAGCTCACGGCCAACTACTACGCGTCTATTACTATCTATATCGGCAAGGTCAGATAAAAGTTTAGTAATTCTGAAAGGAGATTCGTAAATAATTATTGCATCTCCAGTCGCAAGTAATTCTTTTAATCTGCTTCTGCGTCGACCCGGTTTAGGCGAAAGAAATCCTTCAAAAATTAAGGTTTTTCCACCTGTTCCTGCTGCACTTACTAAAGTAGAAAAAGCAGTTGGCCCTGGTATAGGAACAATCGTATGATTCGCAGCTCTTACAACATCTACAAGGACAGCACCCGGATCACTGATTCCCGGAGTTCCTGCATCACTGGCATAAGCAACCGAATGACCTTCATCCAGAAGTTTTACAATTTTTTCGCCAGCGGTTTTTTCATTCTGCGCTCTACAGGAAATAAGCGGCTTTTTGATTTCAAAATGATTCAAAAGCTGCAATGTATGACGGGTATCTTCGCAAGCAATAAAATCTACTTTTTTAAAAGTCTCTATCGCCCTGAAGGTAATGTCATCCAAGTTCCCGATAGGAGTTCCTACAATATACAGTTCAGACACAATACTATTATAATGCTAAAGGGGATATGAAACAAGAGGATTTTTATTTGTGTTATTTGATTTTTTTTTGAGTTTTATTTGAACAAAGAAAAACCTGTCGGAACTTTTGCACCAGCTTTTACCCAGGTTTCGGCCTGTTTTGCAGTTTGATGGTTTTTCATATTTTTGATTGTGTCAATTCCCTGTGCTGTCCATTCTGCAAGTGCTTTCTCGCTGGAGAAAAGCTCATTTGAAGGCTCACATTTTGCAAGCAGTACTGATAAATAAGTGCGTTCGCCAACTAAAGTAGAAATGTTTTCTGCAAGAGAGATAAAAGCCTGCTGAGCCGCATTTACAATGTTACTTACAGGATGCATATTCACATTTTTACTTCCAAAATGAGCAATTTCGTATTTTGAAGGATAAGTTTTTACAAGAAAAACTATTACAGCTGCATCTTTTTTCTGTTCAAGTCGGGAAAGAAGTTCATTTAGAAATAGCTGATAGCTGTTTATCATTGCATCTACAGCCATAGAAATATTTTCTGCACGGTCAGAATCAAACTTTTGAGCGTAATTCTGGCTGTCAAAATAAATAATGTATTCGTTAATTTCAGGAAGTTTCGTTTCAGCTTTTATAAGAAGTGCTCTTGAGGAAATTGCAGAAGCCTTGTTCCAGCCTGCAGAAAAGATATTTTCTGCTTCAAAATCTGCAATTTTATTATCATCTTTAGAGGTTGTAAAAATCTTACGGCCATTCTTAGAAAGGGATTCAGCAAAATCAAGACAATCAGGCAGTTCCTTGCCAATCAACAAAAGCTCACTCATAAATCTTATTATAACATACTATAGAATGTGATTCTATAGTATGTTATAATGGCAGAATGAAAGTTTGGATAAAATATTTAATTGGTATTGCATTAGGTGTGATAGCGGCTCTTGTTCTTCCTGTAGATAATCCAACCGGAGCAGCTGTCCTTTCATTAATAACAGATTTTGTCATAAGATTCGGAGATTATCTTGTAATTCTGCTGATTTTCTCTACAACAGCTGTCGCAATCAACAAATTAAGGTTGTCTAAGCTTATATTAAAAAGTACCTTGTGGACTTTTCTAATTATCATAGTTTCTTCATTATTGCTGACTATCATTGGAACTGCATCAATCATCCTTGTAAAACTTCCTCGAATCCCTATCACAATTGATACCGCAACAGAAATAACAAGCGTAAATGCAAAAAATCTGCTTTTATCACTCTTTTCAATTTCTACGATAGATATTCTGCATGAAGGCTCTTATGTTCTTTTTGCCTTTTTATTTGGTGGATTAATCGGTTGGGAAAGTGCTTCGGACCAGATTACCTTTAAACCTGTATCTTCCCTTGCAGATTCTTTTTCAAAGCTTTTTTACAATATTGCAACCTTCTTTACCGAAATCATGGCCGTCCTCATAATTGCAACCGTATGTGCCTGGACAATAATGTTCCGCTCTGTGATTGCAAACGGTATTTATACACCTATGATTTTAATGTTCCTGGTAGATTTGGTGATTGTAGTAGGAATTATTTATCCAATTATTATTCGATATGTATGTCATGATCCTCATCCCTACCGCGTGTTATATGCCAGCCTTGCACCAATGATGCTTTCTTTTGTAAGTGGGGACGCAACTCTTTCTTTGTCATTGATTTTCAGGCACGGAAAAGAAAGTCTTGGAATAAGAAGGCGCTGTAATGGTTTTACTTATCCACTCTTCGCGCTTTTTTCAAGGGGTGGTTCTGCACTGGTAAGTACAATTTGTTTCTTTTTGATTTTGCGTTCTTATTCAAGTTTGAGTATTTCCTTTGGTGATATAGTATTTGTTTCTCTGCTTGCTTTTGGACTTTCCTTCCTTTTAGGTGGATTTCCATCAGGTGCTGCATTTATTCTGCTTACAATTTTGTGTGAACGTTACGGAAAAGGTTTTGAGACCAGCTTCCTGCTTTTGAAACCAGCCTCTGTAATAATCTGTTCTTTTGCTGCTGTTTTTGATACTGCAACAGCAATGTTTGGAAGTTATATTGTGGCTGTAAAAACAAAGACTGTAGAGCATCACAAAATACAACATTTTATTTAAAATTTTTTTAGACTTTTTAAAATCTTATAGTATAATATTTTCGAGAGGTCTTCTTTGGCTATAACTGTAAGTGATTTTGCTGTAGGACGAAAAACATTTTTCATTACCCCTGATACTTCTTTGTTTCCAGAGCATTTTCTTGAAGAGTATTTTTCAATGGGGTATGAATGTTACTTTATAGATAACAGTCGTTTTATTCCCTTAGAAACTAAAATCGAAACGATTATTTCGATTTTTCATGATGTTATTATTTTCTTCAATATAGATTATGAAATTCCGGGAATAGCGTGGAATTTTTATATAAAAAGACTCCAGGACAGATATCCTAATATTCTTATTGGCGTTACTTTTGCCAGAAAATCAGAAAAAAATGCAAAATCCTTACTAGAAAGAAAATATCTTTTTGATATTGGAATAAAGTGTGGTTGTATTCAGCTTGAATATCAGAGGCGTGAAAACCTTGAAATAATTCAGAAGCTTTTGTATGCAAATCAGGCAAGAGGACGAAGACAGAATATTCGTGCTCTTTGTTCAAAGTCTTGTACTTTTACCTTCAAAAAGCAGGATTATTATTACAGTGGTGCTCTTAAAGATATAAGTCTCAGCCATTTTTCTGTTTGTATGGATCCTAATGCGCTTTCTCTAACAATCTGGGAAAAGGTTAAGGATGTTCAGATTGTTCTTTCCGGTTTTACTTTCCGTTCTGATGCCCTGCTTATTGCCCAGCGACCAACTTCAGAAGGAATGCTTTTTGTATTTGCTTTCTTGTCTCCTAGTGGAGAAGCTCATCTTGATGATATTCAGCGAGCCCGTCTTGTTCCTCAGTTATATAAGATGATGTCTGAAAACTGCCATGTAATGCTCCAGAAACTTTATGAAGCAAAGCAGGCAAACGGAATAAAACCAGAATACTTAGGCGATATTTCAATCTCAGAATAATTTTTCTTAAGTGACAGTTTTTTCGCTTTACAGCCGCCATTAAATCTCATAAAATGTCAAAACTATGGAATTTACTCAAGAAACAATTGACGCATTAACAGTTAATGAAGTCGAAATCATGAAAAAAATTGCGGAAGAATTGAATATCCGCGTTGCACAGGTAAGTGCGGTAATCAGCCTTTTTAACGAAGGTTGTACCGTTGCTTTTATCAGCCGTTATAGAAAAGACAGAACAGACAACCTCGACGAAGTTCAGGTTTTGGGTATAGATCACTCCTTCAAGTCATACAAAAATCTTGAAGAACGACGTCTTGAAATTGTAAAAGGTGTTTTCAATCAGGGAAAATTAACAGAATCTCTTTATAACGCAATTATGTCTGCCACAACCTTGACAGCCCTTGAGGATTTGTGGGCTCCATTCAAGAAAAAGAAGAAGACACGCGGTATGGTCGCTGCCGAAAAAGGACTTGAAGGCCTTGCAGATGCAATGCTGCAGATGGATGATGAAGCAATCGAAAAAGAAGCTGAAAAATATATTAAAACTGACAACGAAGACCCTGCTTTGAATGTTGAAAGTGCAGCTGATGCTCTCGCCGGTGCTCAGGATATTCTTGCAGAACGTGTTAGTCAGGAAACTTCAAACCGCGAAGCAATCCACGATTTGTACATGAAAGAAGGAAATATCGTTACAAAAGGTATTGTTCCAGAAGGTCAGGATGAAGAGACAGCCCAGAAAGCTTCTACTTATCAGATGTACTGGGATTACAAAGAGCCGCTTAATCAGGTAAAACCTCACCGTATTCTTGCTATAAACCGTGCAGAAAGGGAAGGGGCTCTTGAAGTTACAATTGACGTTGATGTAGATAATGCAGTTTCTTTGTTACAGAAGCGTACAATTATAAATAATCACTATCACAAGGATGCAATTGAAGATGGTGTAGTTCGTCTGCTTTCTCCTGCTGTTGTTCGAGAAATCCGCAGTGATGAATCTGATGAAGCCGACGCTCACGGAATTGGTGTATTCAGCGAAAACTTAAAAAATCTTTTGATGTCTCAGCCAATCAAGGGAAGCCGCGTTCTTGGTGTAGACCCTGGTTATAGAAACGGTACAAAATGTGCTGCTTTGGACGAAACCGGTAAATATCTTGGCTTCTTTAAGATTTTCCAGGAACAGGATCCAAAAGGCGCTTATGATGCAATCAACGATGCTATCGATAAATATGATATTCAGGTGCTTGCTGTTGGAAACGGTACTGGAAGTCAGGAAGTTCAGGCAATTGTAAGCAAGGTTTTGAGTGAAAATTATGCAGATCAGGATGTAAAATACACTGTAGTTGATGAATCTGGTGCTTCTGTTTATTCTGCAAGCCCTGTCGCTACCGAAGAGTTCCCTGATTTGGACGTAATGATTCGTGGTGCTATTTCTATGGGCCGCCGTTTGCAGGACCCACTTGCAGAACTTGTTAAGATTGACCCTAAGGCAATTGGTGTTGGTCTTTATCAGCACGATGTAAATCAGAAAAAGCTTGCAGAACAGCTGGATGAAGTTGTAAGTTCTGTAGTAAATAACGTTGGCGTAAACTTAAATACTGCTTCTTACATGCTTTTGAAATATGTTTCTGGTATTAACGTTTCTACTGCAAAGAAAATTGTAGCTTACCGTGATGCAAATGGTAAAATCACCAGCCGTGAAGATTTGAAAAAGGTTCCGGGGCTTGGACCAAAAGCTTTTGAACAGTGTGCAGGCTTCTTAAAAATTGCAGAAAGTGCAGATCCGCTTGATAATACCTGGGTTCATCCAGAAAACTATGATGCCGCCCGCGAAATCCTTCCAATGATTCAGAAGGGTGAAAAGATTTCTACTTCAAAAATTGACGAAATTGCTCAGAAATACAACATTGGCGTTACAACAGTTCGCGATATTGTAGAAGAGTTGCAGAAACCAAACCGCGACCCTCGTGACGGATATCCAGCTCCTATTATGCAGAAGGGCGTTGTTCAGTTTGAAGATTTGAAAGAAGGTATGAAGGTTACCGGAAAAATCAAAAATGTTGTTGATTTTGGTGCCTTTGTTGATATTGGTTTGCACGAAACTGGACTTGTTCACCTTAGCGAATTGAGCGACAGCTTTGTAACAGACCCTATGGAGGTTGTTAAGGTTGGTGATGTCCGCGAGTTTACAATCATACAGCTGGATACTGTAAGACGAAGAATCAGCTTATCGCTAAAGAGCGATGCTGCCTCAAGAATCGGTGGCGATAAATCAGCTGCAAAAAAAGAAAATAAAGGTTCAGTAACACCTAAGAGGGTTGTAGTTGTTAAAAAAGATGGCAACAAGTCAAACTCTGCCGGTAATAATGGTCGTTCTGGTGAAAACCGAAGGTATAATTCCGGCAGTGATGACGGCATGAGCTATAATCCTTTTGCAGCATTTTTTAACAAATAACTTATTGTTAATGATGACATGTAATTTGTAATATTATTTAAATAGTGCTATAATTATATGCTGTAGTACTATTTAAATAGTAAAAAAAACTAGGAGGAGGTTTTTCCATGAAGAAGAAAATAATCTTTGGTTCAACCTTGTTGGCTTTGTTTTTATGTATTTTCGGATGTAACATTGAGTTTCCGGAATCTATTTCCGTAAAAACAAATGCAAAGTATGAATTCGCGATTGCAAATAAAAGTTTCCCTCTTGGCGATTTGTTTTCTATCGATAAGATAAGGGAGTCTTTTTCCACCCAGTCATCAGGTTCCAGTTCTGGAGGAGAATCTGTAAGTGCAGATATGCAGATTTACGATTATAATCCTGGTGGAAAAGTAAATGAAAGATCAACACAGCAGTTTCTGGTTAATATGAAGCTTCAGGAAATCCCTCTTAATTTAAGCAAATATCTTGGCGATACAGATTTTGGTGCTAGTTTAGAGTCTATGAATATCAATAAGGAAATTGTAATTCCAAATGTTGATATTGATGAAGTTAAAGATGTTGATGTCGAAGTAAATGAAAAAATCAATGCATTGGTTTCTTTTAGAGGCTTTACAGCAGCAAATGCACTTTTGAATGTAAATTTTGAGAATACAGGAAACGGTTTTAATAGTGTTACTTATAAAACTGGTTTCATGGTAGTTTCTAACACTCCTAATCTTGACAATTTTGATTTTGGTGAATATGGACATACAGGCTTTACTCTTCCAACCTTTATTCCAGACGGCAAACTTTCTGGAACTGTAAAACTTCTTTATAACGGAACTGTAATTTCAGAAGATGATTTTGATGAAAACGGACTGGCTCTTCTTCCACTTGATAATGTTACAGTTTATGTAGAAGGAATGTCTCTTCAGTTCTCTGGAGAGGAAGGTAAAACTTTCTATGCTCTTGTTTCACAGGATAGCCAGGTATTTAAAGCAGATGGTATTTCTTTAAGAGACCCTATTCAGTCAACTTTACAGTCTTCTTTTTCTGTCGGTAATAATTCTGCCTTAAAATCATGTGAAATCAAAAAAGGTAAATTAGCAGTTGATTTTAACATCCCGGAAAAATGGTCTGGAATTAAGATAAATACTTATGAGATTGATTTGACTGGCGGTTTGAATGTAACTCTTGCGTATAATAATCTTATAGATGGTTCCGAGTCATCACGCAAGGAATTTGATTTTGCTGCACCGGGTGTAACTGAAAGAGAAAGAACTTTCGTAAATACGACTATTACAGCAGATACAGCAGTTTCTATCACAATGACTAATGCCAGCTTGCAGTTTATTGATTCTAATGATCCAGAAAAGAAAATAAATCCTTCTGTAAAAGTTGAAGCTAAAATCGAAGAAGTAGCTTCTGCACTTGTTGTATTGCAGAATGCAAGTTCAGGTGATTCTGGCTCACAAAATTCAGAAGAATCTAGTTTTAATACAAGAGTAGCAGATTCACATAATTTGGATTCTGATATTATTAATTCAATCAGAAAAATAAAATGGAATCCAAGTGGTCTTTCAATTTCTTATCTTAATACACTTCCGGCTACAAATGTGTTGAAACTTCAGTTTAATTCTGATTTCTTTGGTATTACAGATGACGTAAAGACATTTGCAACCACGGATTCAGAAACCCGAAAAACTCTGGAATTTTTCTCTGCTGGTACAGGTGAAAATGGACATGAAACAAAATTAGGTACAAATACTGCTGAAAATGAGTTCAGTTCCATCGATTATGCAGCAGAGTTAATTTTACCTGATTATGAAGAAGATAGTGATGGCAATAAGACAATCACTGTAAGAGATGTACGTCCTGGTGAAACTTATGTTATTGATCTTGTAATAACTCCAAAGCCAGACTGGTACGCAGTTTATGTTAAATCAGATCTTACAAATCAAAGCGGAATTATTTCAACTGGTTTAAATCTTTCTTCAGTTATGAAAGGCATGCAGGAAAAGCTTGGCGATGATCTTTCAAGTAAAATACAATTAAAAACACTTCCTCTTTATCTTTTCTGTCAGATTCCTGAGCTTACAGATGTATTTAATAATCCAAAATTTGTTGGAAAAATTAATGCATATATTGGAGATGACAATAAAGTTCAGGTACCAGGCACAACTAATAAGTATATTCTTGGTTCTGAAACAGAAAACGGTACGCTAACGAGTGCACCTGTCCCTGAATTTGTATTTGATGCAAACAATAAAAATATGGTTATATCGCCTCTTTCTACTGATTTAGCTGGAGTGGAGCCTGCAGATTTGAATGAGTTTATCGATACTACAGCTGATGGCTCTCTGTGTGTTGACTATAATGTGCAATTTGAAACTGGAAAGACTGGCGATATTGAGATCCTGGCAGAAAATCTAAGTAAAATTGAAGAGGGTAAAGCAACTTCAATTAAACTTTCTGGTTTAATCCTTTTATCGCTTGATTTCATAGTTAATGAGCCAATACAAATGGATATTCTTGAACTTGTAAAAGGCAGTGACGAAGAATCTGAAGGTTCCGGTTCCGAAGGTTCTGGAGAATCAGAAGATTCTGGCGATTTGCTTGGCCGAAAAGAAGCAACTAATACTGAAGATTTCCAGAAATATCTTGATTTGATTGAATCAGCAAGTATTGATTATAAAACTTCTTCGCTTCCATTTAATTTTACTCCTCCAAAGGAAAGTAATAAT
>JAEEGK010011937.1_pt1 | contig 19786 bp, 12 predicted proteins | sample 8958771 | NCBI WGS metagenome assembly JAEEGK01 (sample SAMN16246547, study PRJNA631951) | gut metagenome | biome: gut microbiome; feature: rumen; material: SC-attached | host: Bos | place: Iran: Karaj | collected 2018-10
ATCCCCAATCCCCAATCCCCAATCCCCAATTTTTTCTTAATGTACTATATCTTTTATTTTTTCTTAATTTTCTTTAAAAATTATTTCATAAATTAAATAAATAAAAACAATTATTTCTCATTTTTTTTTAAAATAAATAAAATAATATTTATGAATAATATAATTCTAATACTTATTTTTTTCAAATAATTCATAAATTTCTTCAATTTTTCTATTAATAATATTAGCTTTATTATTAAAAATTTCAGAAACATGAATAACTTTTTTTCTTTTTTTTAATTTTATATTTCCACAATCAATAGAATCTCTTTTTTTTTTAATTGGCAACTCATTATTATTATTTTTATAAAAATAACTATTAGTCTTAGACATATATTTATTAAAATCTTTAAAAACAGTAGTTCCAAAAGTTTTATCTCCTTTTCCTTTTAATCTTAAATTTACAATATGTTTTTTTAATTGAAGTTCTTCAAATTCTTTTTTACTTAATTCTTTTTCAGAATCATAACTTCCTTTTTCAAATTCAATCACATTTTTTTTATTATTTACAATTGAATTTAAAGGAGAAATTTCAGAATTATGTTTTCTTTCTACATTAACAGTGTTATTATCTTGTGATAATAATTGTTCTTTTTTCTTTCTAATAGTTAATTTTTTTTTAGACAAATATTTTGGTAATATTATTGGAGAATAATCTTCTTCATCTGATGAAAATTCTTTATTTGGTTCTGTTAAAAATCTATCTGGAACTTGTGTTTCACGTTCAACTGTTTTTTCTATTGTCTTATTCTCTTTTTCATTCCCTCTTTTTATTATTGATTCTATCTTTCTTTCTTTTATTTTTTCTTTATTTATTTTCTCTTCTTCTTGAATTTTTTCTTTATTTATTTTCTTTTCTTCTTTTATTTTTTCTTTTTTTATTTTCTCTTCTTCTTTTAATTTTTCTTTTTTTATTTTCTCTTCTTCTTTTATTTTTTCTTTTTCTTTTATTTCTTCCTTTTCTCTTCTTAGATCTTTTTCTTTCTCTTTCTTTATTATTGATTCTATTTTTATTTCTGGTTCTTTTATTATTTCTTCTTCTTCTTCTTCATCATCTTCTTTTTTAAATATATTATTTTCAGAAGCTTTCTCTATTTCTATATTTTCCTCTCTTTCTTCCTTAATCTTTTCTTCTATTGGTTTTTCTATTGTTTCATGAATTTCAATTTTCTGATTAATTCCTACTTTCTTTTTTTTCAATGGAGTTTCTTTTTCTAATTTCTCAACAACAATTGTCAAATTTTTTGTACTTTTTTCATTTTTTTCATTATTAATATCATTTGCAATAAAATCAACTTTTCTATTTTTTAAATTTACAGTTTTTTGCCTTTGAAAAGACCTCAATTTTTTTATTGATTCCTCTTTTCTAGTATATTTCCTTTGATTAAATTCTCTTACAAAAGCAATTATTTCTTGAAATTTATCTTTAATAGTATTATATTCATCATTTAAATCAGATACATTTAATCTAATTTCATCAAAATCACTTGTAATTTCATCTAAATTTTGTTCAAAATAATTTTTTAATCTATCTCTAAAATCAATTGTTTCTTTTGTAACTTTAATTAAATCATCAGTTTTTTCAGATAATTTTTTAGCTTCATTAGTATTATAAATTTTAACATCTTCAAATTTATTATCTATTTTATTTATTTCATCATTAACTTTTTTATATATTTCCCTTTTGGCATTATTTAAAGTTTCTTTTTGTCTGTCACTAAAATTATCTAAACTTCCAGTAAATTGTTTAATTAAATTTTCAATTTTAGAACCATAATTTTTTATATCAACAACACTTTGTTCTTTAAATGAATTAATGAGAGACATTTCTTTAATATTACTTTCAATATAATCTCTAATTGTTTTATATTTACAGAATTCTCCTACAAAACCAGGAACAGTAAAATTATCAATAAACATTTTATCATATTTAGTTTTCATAAATGAGGTATCTGCTATTAATTGATTTATTCTTATTTCATGAGATGTTAATTGGTCAAGTGATTTATTTTTAAATACTATAAATTCATCTATTTTATCTCCTTTTACTTTTATTTCATTAAAATTATTATCTAATGTCTCTACTTTTTCACTCATTGAATCAACTTTTGTTATTAATTCTTTTATTTTATTATTTACAGCTAATAAAGATTTTTCAAAATTAAAATTCAATGTTTTTTCCACTTCCTTGATTCTTCCTAATAGTTCATTTTCAACTTTAAAAGACATAATAAAAAAATTATATTTCAAATAATAGCATAATAAAATAAAAGTATGATTAATTATTTTTTTATTTTTTAAATTAAAAAAAATTTGATATATGAATGAAATAATCTCAATAAGAAATATAATAGAAGAAAGTAATTCAATAAAATAAACACAAAATTTAATTAATTTTAATTCACAAAATATTTTCTAAATTTTATTTTAATGAATAGAAAAAAAATAAAATATCATTAGGAAAATATTTAAAATAACATTCATAAAAAAAAATAGGATATCAATTTTTTAGTTTTTAATTTATATAATATTTAATAATTTTAAAAATATATAACTAATGACAATTATAAAATATTTAATTTCATTAAAAAGTAAATTTTATCATAAAATATAAAATGGGTCCCATGAACTGTAAGAATGCTGAATTGGATGAATGTGATCTTATCAAAGAAGAGATTAATAGTTCAAAGATTTCAATTAGTGCAAGGGAGAAAAACCAAATATCATTAAATTCTGAAAAACAAGATATAGAGATTTTAAATGAAATAAAAAAACAAAATCCAAATCAAAGTCAAAGAAGTATATCTGCAATTTCGCATAATAATGAAAAAATAGGAGAAACAGTAGTAAAAATAGAAATAGAAGAATCCAAAGATAATGAAAATATAGGAGAATTAATATTAATTATGGACATATCTGAATCAATGGGTGAATATGTTCCTCAAATATTGACAAAAGTAATGCCAAAAGTATTAGATGAATTAAAATTTCCAGAGAAAAAAATATGTCATTTACTAACATTTTCAGATACAACAGAATATCATGGATTAACAAAAAAAGAATTTAAATCAATTGGAATTAAAGCAAAAGGTTATACTCAAATGTTAGGAGTAGTACCAAAATTAAAAGAAATTATAGCAAAAATGGATAAAAAAGAATATATAAGTATATTATGTTTATCTGATGGAAAAGTTCATGATAGAAATGAAACAACTGAAAATTTAGGAGAATTATTAAATGAATTATCACAAGAAAATAGAAACATTAATTCACATGTAATTAGATTTATGTCTAGAGAAGGTGCTGATCCAGATACAAGATTATTATGTTCTTTATTAAAATTTAATTTAGGTCTTCATTCAGAAAATAATCATTTACCAATAACATTTGAACCTGAAAATGAAATAATGACTGATGAAAAAATAGACGAATTTTCAAATATTATTTCTAAACTTTTTAATATTAAAAAATCAGGATGGAAAATAATAAGTGATTCTCAAAATATGAGAATTGAACCGTTTGGAGATAAATATAAAGAATTAGAATTACCAGAAGGAAAAAGTATTCTTTTTATAGATCAAGCTTTAGAAAAATTAAATAATATAAATATATCCACTGATAGTGGTGAATCAAAATCTATTGAAACAGGAGATAAAGTTAATCAGAAAAATATGCATGATATATATAAAGAAACTTTTAAAAAAATAATTGGAGATGTTATTAAAAATAAAGTAGAAGGAACTGAAAAAGCAATAAAAAAAAATGAGAATTTAATACAATATATGGAAATTCTAGAAAATAATACAGAAGGAGAAAAAGATGAAAATGAAAAAAAAATTTCTTCAGTTTTAAAAGAAATTCAAAAGGATAATGAATTAGCAATATTAAAAGATGAAAATAAAGTAGCAGAATTTATGGAAAAAAAAGAACAAGAATGTGAAAAGCAATTACAAAAATTGGTTGAAAAATCAATAGAAATAAATATAAATGAAAAAGAATCAGAATTTTTTTTAATTTTAGATAATTCTGAAAAAACGGATAATCATATGAATAATTTATTAGAAAATGTTTTATATAAATCAATATTAAAAGTTGGATATACTGATGAAGATAAAATAAAAATTTTAGGATTTTCATCTGATGATGTTGAAGAATCTGTGGTAAAAATTGAAAAATTAAAAAAACAAAAAAATATATTAATGGGAAGTGGAGAAAGAGAATTTTATGATTGTTTAAATAAGATTGCAGAGATAATAATTAAAAACCCTACAAAAAATTATATTTTATTATTTGTTTTTACTGGTGAAATTCTTGATAAAAATAATGTTAGAATATTAGCTTATAAAATGTTAGGTTTAAGTAGTAAAATTAGAATTAGAGCAAGAATTATTAAGTATATTATTTCAGATTCTGATTTTCCAAAAAATGAAAATGGAAATATTGATAATTCAAAAGAAGATATTATCACTTATGGTTTAATTAAACAATTAAATACTGAAGGAATTAATTCTTTGAGACCTTTAGTTTTAGAAGAAAATGATAATAATTATGATCAACAAATAGAAAATGTTATAAGATTATTAAATTAATTATTTTTATCTATTTATGATAATTTGTTTTAATTCTTTTTTAATTTTAAACTTTAAGTTTTAAAATATATATTTAATTTCAAAATTAATATAAAACTAATTAAACAATTCATTATTTCCTGAAAATATTAATATATTTAATTTTGAATTTCTAATAAATTTAATATTAGCATTAGGCATTTATCATAAAACTTCTAATCACTAAAAAAACAATGAGATTAAGCATAATATAGCAAGAATCAATAACTTCAAATAAAATTCTTTTATCATTAAAAATCCTACTTAATTATTATTTAATAATTTAGAAAAATCTAAAAGTTTTTTCCATTAAAAACCGATAAATTATTATCATAAAAATTTAAAAAATAATTTCATTAAAAAATAAAACATTATGGAACATGACTTTCCATTTCCTTTAGAAACACCAACAACTGAAGATTATGGAGATACTGATGTAATGCTTTTAAAAAGTTATTATTTAGATTCTTTTAAAAAATTATTAAATTCTTTTGGAAAGCAAAAAAATTTTAAAATTTTTTGTGATGGACCTTCTTTACAATTATTATCATATTTAACATCAGATTTTAATATAGGTGATAAAAAAAGAATAGAAAAATTTGAATTAAATTATGAAGTTTTAACAAAATCATACAATTTTACTCCTAATGATATTCCAATTTTTTTTATAAGACCATTAATTCAATATATAGAAATAGGAATAAATTTTTATTATAAATACAAAGACAAAATGAATTTGTCTGTTTTAGAAATAGTATTTATTCCAAATCAAAATTATGAAATAACACAACATTTAAGATCAATAGAAGTAAATGATATATTTCACATTCAAAATTTTTACATTGACTTAATTCCACTTGATAATGATTTAATAACTTTATCTCAAAATACATCATTAAATGATTTATTTTTAGATAATAATAATACAATATTAAATTTCTTTGCGGAATCAATAGTAAAATTAGAATCATGTTTCGGGAAAATTCAATCATATTATTTAATAGGTGAAAAAAGTCAAATATTAAAATCATTAATAGAAAAAAATGAAGAAGAAGATAATTTAAATCCAAATATAGGTCAAATATATTCAAGTATAATAATAGATCGTTCATGTGATTTTATAACTCCTTTATGTACAAATTATACTTTTGAAGGAGCTTTTGATGAATATTTTGGTCTTACTTACGGTAAATTAAATTCTAAGGAAAATTTATTAAAAGAAGGTTTTAAAAAAGGACAAGAACCTCAAAATTTTAATATTAATGAAGGGCCTTTTACTCTTTGTTATCCTCAAATTAGATCTATGCATTTAATACATGCTAATATATATATTGATAAAAAATTAAAATATATTTTTGAAATAATGCAAAAAGGAAAAAATTTAAATGAAATAAATGGTTTAAGAGAATTTCAAAAATTAAATCTTAAACAAGTTATAAGAGAAAAAGATTCTGTAAATATGTGTTTTAATATAGCAAATTATATAGATAAACAAAGGAAAAATTATAAAGAATTGACATTAATAGAAAAAGAACAAATTTTACTTGTTGGTCAATTACCAATTTCTTTACATGATATATACGATGAAATGATAGCAGAAAAAAAAGATATATATGAATTATTAAGATACATGATTTTAGAAAATTTCACTCAAGATGGAATAATAAATTATAAAGAATTAAAAAGAGATATTATAAATGTTTATGGATTTGAAAAAATATTTTTATTAAATAATTTAGAAAGAATAAAATGGTTAAAAGAAAAATCAACTTCAGTTTTTAGTAAAATTATAACAGGATATTATAATAATATGGTAAATAAATTTCAATTAATAAGTGAACATTTTACGTTTAATAAAATAGAAGATTGTTCTTATACTTTAGGAGGCTTTTGTCCTTTTACTTTAAAATTAATTGAATCTTTTATTAATGGAGGATGGAAAAATATTAATGAAGGATTAAAAAGTTTAAATATATTTTATCAATATCCTCAAAATGAAAATGAATTAATTAAAAAAGAAAAAAATATTGTTTTTATCTTTTTTATTGGAGGAGTTACTTATACTGAAATTGGTGGAATTAGATTTTTAAATATGATTCATAAAGATTTAAAATTCATTATTGTCACTACAAATATTCTCAATCAAAAAAATACAATTTCACAATTTGATAATAATTTAAATATTACTTTTTCTATTAAGAAATTTTATCAAGATTATGAAAAAGAAAAAAATAAGAAATAAATATTATTTAAATTATTTATTAAGAAATTTTATTTATTAGAAAGTAAAAATTCTATTATTAAGAAGTTTTATTGTGATAATTTTATTATTTTTTATTACTAAAATTATTTAATAAATCATCATTTATTTCGAGTAATAAATCAATATAAATATCATCAACTTTTTTTTTAAAAATATCTTTTTCTCTGTTTCCTAATTTTTCAAAATATTCTCCTTTCCAAAGAATACAAGACATATATTTATAATCTAATTTAGTTTCTTTAATATATTGAATTAAATCATCTTCATTAGAATACCAAGAATTTAAAAACAAAGATAACTCACTGAAATTATCTTCAATCTTAATTTTCTTTTTATATTCTTTGAACTTTTCATCTAATTTCATTTTTAAAATTTTAATATCTTTCAAGAATAAACTTCTTCCAGTAGAATTAATATTTTTAATTAAGCAAATAGAAATTTGTAAATTTTCAACAATGAATTTAATGACAATATCAAAGAATCTTAATTGAGATTGTGTAGTAAGAGAACCACCAGAAAGTGAATTTAATTTATCATATTTTTCATACATTTCATCAATTAAAGAATTAATGAAGGGAGAAGCTTCTGAAAAATCTAAATTATCATCTTCTGTTAAAAACCACTTTTGATTATTCATTTTTTGTAATATTGGTTCCATTTTAAATATATTGTAACATAAAGGTTTATATAGAAATAATCTTATTTCTTCTATTGATTTTTTATATAGTAAAAATTTCTCATCTAAAAATTTCTTCTGTTCTTCATTTTCATTTAATAAAGTTATTCTTAATTTTTTGATATATCTATAAACTGAAATTATACTTTCTACAATAATTATAGTTTCTATTAATAAAGTATAAACATTATTTGGACTTAATGTTATATCTGGATTTAATTTTGGAAAATAAACACTTTTTGAATCTTGTTCATCTAAATTATTATTATTTAAAAAATCTACTTTTCCATCTGAATATAAATTATTTAAATTATCTCTTGTTATTAAAAATAATAATCTCATATGTTTAAAGGATTCTAAAAATAAAGCAAAAGGAAAAGTTTCTGTTAAATTATTATTCTTTTTTACATCTTCAATATTTATTAATTGAAAAACTTGTGCTAAATAAAATTTTTTTAACATTAATAAATTTACTGAACTTAAAATAAAATAATCTCCTAAATTAAATAATTGAACGAATAAATCATATGAAATTGATTCAAATAAAATAACATCATCAATAATTTCTTTATATGATTTTAAAACAGAATAAGAAGAAGTACTTATAATAGTTTTAGAATTATCAATTTTTTTAGATAAAATTTGAATATCAATTTCATCTTTATTAAATTTAGGAGAAAAAAAGCTTTCTAATTGATCACTCATTTTATTGAATAATGCATTAACATCTTCATATTTAGAATGAGAATTTTTTTTAATATCTTTAATATAATCAACAGCTTCTTGATTAAACACAGTTAAATATTTTTTAAAATATAATGGAATTGTATTTTTTATATCTGAAAATATTTCATTGTCATCTTGTAAAGCAAGTCTTTTCCAATTATCTCCTTCTAATAAAATTCCTGTTTTTCTTATATGAATTTTTATTATTGAATTTGTTTGAAATGTAATTAGTTCTATTAATAATTTTTTTATATAAATACTTTCTGAAATTTCAAATTCTTTTTTTAAACATTCTGAAAATATATTTATTAAACATATTAACATATAAAACCATTTTTTATTTGAAAATGAATTATTTTTTATATTTGGAATGTCATAAAATAAAATGGAAATTATTTTTGATATTTTTTTCTCAAAAATATTAAAAAATACTTCTCTTTTTTCATAAAGAATTTTTTGAGCTTCTGAATTATTATTATTATTCATATAAGAATTATAATTTTCTGCTAATGGTAATAATGATTTTAAGAATATAGGAATACAATTAAAAAATTGATTTTCTTTAATTGAATAATTTTTAAATAAAGAAAATTTATCATCATTTAAATTATTCATTATATTTTCTTTTGTATAAGGTAAAATTTTTTCTTTTGATATTTTTAAAATATTATCTCTTAAAATTTTTTTTAAACTTTTAATAAATTCTTCTTTTATTTCTTTATCTTGAGAATTTTTTACAGTTTTAAATAAATTATATATATCATTAATATCTGATTTTTTTTCTGTGAAAATATTTTGATATTCATCATTAAAACTATTTTTTACTTTTTCTATTTTTTGATTTATTTTATCAATAATTGCATTTGTTATTAATATTTTCCTTCTTTTAATTAATTGATTTGTTGAAGAAAAACTCGAAATTTCATTTTGAATTTCTTTAAATTTTGTAAATAATTGAGAAAATAATTTTTTCTTTTTTAAATCTTTTGATAATTTTATTTGTTTTACCCAATTTAATAAATTTTCTTCTAAGAATTTTTTTAATAAATTTAAATTTTTCATTTTTTCCTTTTTCATTCCTATTCTTAAAGTAATTAATAAATAATGATCTTTAATTCTTTTCAATTTTTCTCTCATTTTTTTACTATGTTCATATCCTTCAATTAATAAATGTTCACTTCTTTTTAATTTTCTTAAATTATTCACTAAAAAATTAAATTTGAATAAATATAATTTTACTTATCATTTCGAAATTATCTTTAACAAGAAAATTCAAATAAGTCTCAATAACTTTTTTTTTAATTTCCATAACTTCTTTTGTTTCTAAAATATACATTGTTGTTGATTCTTCATCAAAAATATCTTTAATAGGATTTAATTTAGCAACTAATAAACTTTGATCAAATTGATCTTTTCTATATGCATTTTCAACTAAATTAAGAGGATCCTAATTAATATATATATCAATAAAAAATATACATCACAATTATTTTTTGTTATTTCATTTAATAATATTTGTTTTTTTTTCCTATCATCTACCATAATTAATTGTCTGTGTTTATTCCATGATACTCCTATTTCTGAATTTGATGCTTCTTTTAAAGAATTTACGTATTTTATCCATGGTTTATTTTCCATAATAAAAAAAATAAAAGAATAAATTAATATCAATTAAAAAAAAATAAATTATTATTTAATTTCATAGAAAATAATTAAACACAATAATAAATAATGCAAGTTAAATTCTCAGTTCCTTTCTATTTGAATTTAAGAAAAAAATTCCTTCTATTAAGAGAATTAAAATATTCATCAAAAGAGAAATTATAAAATAATATCAATTTCATTAATTTGATAGAATTAAAAAATACATTAATTATAAATAAGTAAATTATATATTAAATAATATATAAAAAAATTAAAATTAATAATTAAGAATATTCTGGAATAAAATTTAAATGAAAAAAACATAAAAAAAATAAATAAAATGGACCTTTTAAATTCATTAGGTTTTGTAAATTTTTGGGGAGTAACACCGTTTATGAATTTATTTGAAACAGAATATGAAATAATAAAAAATCCAAAAACAAAAGAAGTAAATGTATTAATATCAAATAGTAATGACATTCATCATTTTCTTTATACAATATATAAATTATTCATATCTCAAAAAGAGGAAAAAGTACAATATCCATTAATAAATTTTTACATTCATGAAGATCACAGAGAAAATTTATGTCGATTTCTCTTATTTATTCACTTAATAACAGATAGAACAAAAAGTATAATTGAAAGAGTAGAAATGTTTATGGAAATATATGGTAATACATTATTACCATCAAGAACAATAGATTACATAAATATAGTATATAAACAATTAATAAATTTTATATGTAAAGATAATAGAGTAAATTTAATATATCAAAATTTATTTAATTTCTCATGTTTAACCCATAAAGAAATAGATGAAATGTGTGAAATATTTTCATCATACGATTCAAAAATTCCATATGACATAGAAAAATATAGAAATGATAGAGTAAGATATTCATTAAAAGATAGATATGATTATCGTAAAAATATGTATGATTGGGATTATAATATGAATATGCAGAAATTTGCTCCAATAGTTAGATTACAATATTATATGTATTGGAGAGAAAATGGAATAGCGTTTGTAATGAGATTAAATCAATATAAATTTCCAAATAGAACATTAGCAAATTATATTGAAGGAAGATCAAAAAAAACAACTGATTCATGTATGGTAAGAGGATTTTGGGGTGATATTGTTAATTCTCCTTATATTAGTTATGGACTATCTCTTGATACAAGAGATGAAATCACTTATTTTTATGCTAATAATAAAATACAATATACTAGAGATTCTCAAGATGTTACTGAATATAATTTAGTCAAATTCCTTTTAAGATTAGATCATAATGAAAAATATGATTTTATGCAAAGAGAAAAAGAAAAAGAAAAAGAAAGAGAAGAAAGAAGAAAAAAAGAAGAAGAAGAAAGAGAAAGAAAAGAAAATGAAAAAAAAGAAAATGAAAAAAAGAAAAATGAAAAATTAGAAGAAATTAAAGAAGAAGAAAATGATGAAAATGAAATAAATACAGATTCATTAGAAACAAAAAAGAAAAAAGAAGAAGAAAAAAATAAAAAAAAAGATAAAAATGAAGAAATAAAGAAAATAACAGAAAAAGCATTTTCAGAACTATCACTTCAAGATTTAAAAGAAATAAATAAAACAACAGAAGAAAATATGATAGAATCTCAAAAAGATAATAATGAAAATAAATATGATCCAAATGAATTAATTCAAGCTTTTAGAGAAGTAAATTTTAAAATTTATTTTGTAAGCGGAGAAATAGAAAAAAGTATTTATAGAAAAAAAAAATTCAAAAATTTCTTTGATATTATTTTATATGGATTTCATGCTTCAAGTAAATTTAAAGAAACTCAAAAACAAATTTTAAAAAATAATACAAGAATTTTATTTGAAACTAATTCTCATATGACTTCTTTTACTGAAAATCAAAGAAAAGAATTTAATAAAAAATTAATTGAAATGTGTAAAAATATTGGTTTTATTTTGGATGATACTACTTTAAAATGTATGTATCAATTTAAATTAAATCCTAATCCTAATAAAAATGAAGAAGAAAAAAAAGAAGATGAAATTTCTACTTCTAATACTTCTATTTCGGAAAATGAAAAAAATAAAAATTAGAAAAAATATAAATTTAAATATTTTTACAAATTTTAAACAAATTTTTTAAATTCAAATAATCACTATATAATTTTGTTGTAATTAAAAACTTTAATTTTTATAAATAATTTTCAAACCAAATGTAATAATGTTTGAAGAATCTAAATTAATTTAATCTTTATTTACAAATATACCAATATAAAATTAATCCGATTAAAGAATAAATTAATATACCAGATATGAAGAATAAGAAGCAATAATTACTAATAAATTTATTCAATGTCAAAATAACCTAAAATATTATTCAATTTCATTTTATCTTTAGAATATTGAGGATCCAGTTTTAAATTAGATATATGATTGTATATATCTTCTTTTTCGTTTTCATTTAAAATTTTAATTGCTTTTTGACTAACATATCTTCCATATTTACTTCTTAAAACATTAATAAATTTATTACTTAAAAATAATTCTTGAATAATTAAATTTAGTCTATTTTTATCTAATAATCCAATAATTTTTTCTGAAACATTTGAAGAATATTTCTGAGTTGACAAAGAACAAATATTATTAATAATTATTTTAACTATACTTTCGCATTTATTAATTCCCCATTCTTCTAAAATATATTGAATAGCATAATTTCCATATGGGCTTTGTGAGAAAAAAATAGATTTTTAGATATTTGAAAAATAATTTTATATAATCATCGATTCTTCAACTGGTTGTTTTTCTTTTCCTTGATTCTTATTATATTGAAGACCAAAAACTCTTTTTTTATATATTTTCACATAAATAAAACATCCTATGAAAGATACAATTAAAATTATTACCAATAAATATTTTTCACCAATTTTTTCTGATTTTGCTATTAAACCTATTTCCATAATATTTGATTGAAAAGTAAAAATAATATCTTTATATAAAATTAAGAAACTTATATCAAGAGAAAAATATACTAAAATAAAAATAGTAATTATTAAATCAATATTTGTTTTATTCTCTGTTTCAGTATGAAAAAATAATATAATTTGAAAAAAATCCAAATAAATACATAAAGATAATAAAAGACTTATTAAAATATTTTGAGGAATTACAAGAAAAATATTTTTAGTTTCTTGTTTTTTAATTTTAATATATATAAGGAAAAAAATTATAGTATTGCAAAAAGCAAAAAAAGTAATAAAATAATCATAAAAATCAAAATCATTAATATTATTAAGATTTATTAATTTATTTAAAATATCAAAACCAATTAATATAGAAAATATAATAAAAGAAATTGGATAAAATATTCCATAAATAATAGAATAATTTGGAAAACTATTAAAAAAGGAATTTTTATATATCATACAATAAATAACAAATAATAATAATATAATTATTAAAACTATTGCAAAAAAGCCACAAAATGAATGAACTTGAAACGTTAAATGTTCAGTAAATTCATATGAAAAAGAAAGGAAATGATTATTGTTTTTAAAAAATGAAATAAAAAAATCAACGATTATTTCAACTATAAATATTCCAATTATTATTATATTTATTCTTCTTATTTTTGATAATGATTCAATATCATTATTTGGAGTATCTTTGGTTTCAGAATTTAAACTTACGATTTTAGAATCTATATTTAATGTTTTACTTTGTTTATAATTTGTAATATTTGAAATTTTAGATTTATCATTGGAATTGTCTTCCATTTTTTGGTGAAATTTTTTTATTAAAGTATTTGAAAATAATCAAAAAGTGAAAGAGAAAGATTCTATCATATAATTCAATTTTTGATTTAAAAGAGAAATAATTTTTTGTTTAAAATTGTAAAAATGAATCCAAATTCTTAAACATATTATTAATCAAAATTTTGATTTAAATTATTTGGAAATATTTTTAAAACATATAATAATATTAAATTATAATATTTAATATAATATAAACAAAAATTATATATTATTTTAGTTTTACATATTTAGTATATAGAATATTTTTACTCAGTCTTGATTATAAATGATTATTAATTCTTTTATTATAAGTTTTCTCAAATTCTATATTTCTATATTATTGGATAATATATTCATTATGGACAATATAATAAATTTATTTTACAAATAATAAAAATTAAATAAATAAATTTTTTTAAGTACTATAATATATATAAAATTTATCAAACAATTTTTCAAAACTTTCGTTTTTTCTTTACTAAAATTGATAAATTTTACTTTCAAAAATCATTCATTATTATCAAATTTAGTTTCTCCATTATATAATTTTGATTTACCCTTAAAAGGAAATAAATTTAAAATTGAAATTATTTTATTTTATTTTTTAAGAACATTTAAGTGAAATAAATTCCAAAAGATAAGCTAATTTTTACAAGTTGCTTTTATTGATTTATTCATTGAAAAATAATAATTAAATTCATAGATTAAAATAATTTAATATATTATACAAAATAAATCAATTTTTTCATACAAAAAATAATATTTTTTAAGTGTTTCTCAAAAGTTTTTAAAATCAAATAAATTGTGGAGCCATTGAAAAATTATGTGGTTGATGTCCTTCTCTTTGCTTATTTTTTAATTTTGTATTCTTTGTTTCTAATTTTCGTATTTCCTTCTGTTTTCAAATATGTTAAATTATTTATCGATTTTCATGAAAAAAAAAAATTAAAAAAAAAATATAAAATGATATAATTTCCTTTAATTTTTGTAAATTGAAAAAAGATATTATATATTAATGTAATAATTGATTAAGTATTATATTTCAATTAAAAATTATATTCTCTTATTCTAATTTCATAATATCAGGTCCTAAAGAATCACTTTTATTATTACTTACAAAATCATTAAATTTATTATTACTCATATAATTAACTTTTAAATTATGAGTTCTCTTCATAAATTCTTCAGAATAATTTTTATGTTTACTACCTTCTCGATGATTATTATATTCTACTTTAATTTCTTTACTCTTAACATTATTATCAAAAAATTTTTTTTTAACTCCTCCAGGAATTTTCATAGAAATACTTTTTTTAAAGCTTGTCGGCTTAATTGCATAATCTTTTCCATGTGCTAAAACAGTATTTCTTTCACTTTCAAGAACTTGTTTTAATAATGAAGGTTCATCATTTTTATTATTATAATTATTATTATAATTATTTGGTTTATTATTTTTTTCTCTTGATCTTGACCTTGAATATTTGCTATGATAATGTTTATGTTTATGATGAGAATAAGTATATGAATTATTACTTTCATTAGAAGAACTTCTTTCTTTTTTTTCTTCTATAATTTCACCTTCTTCAACTATTTCTTTTTTATTATTATTATTTCTTTTTTCTATATATTCTATTGAACCTAAAGATACAAATTTATTTTTCCCATTAACATCTATTTCATATGAAAATTTCATTCCATCTTGTTTAATTGATTTAATAATACCTTCTTCAGTTTGATTCTTTTCATTATAAATTTTAACACAATCACCTAAATTAAATTTATCAATGATTTTCATGTTTTCTTTTTCTCTTTCTTCCATTTCTTTATAACACATTAATTTAATTTTAATATCTCTTTCAATTTTAACTGGAATTCTCGGTAATCTTGTGCCATAATGTTTTTCATCAACAAATAATTGTTGAACATATTCAGAAACTGTAATTTTATTTTTTTTATCAACTTTAGGATAAAATAAAGTTTTATCAGATAAAAAAGGAGATAAATATTCCCATAAATAATTAGCTTCTCCTAAAAATCTTAAATATAAAATTCCAATTAATTTTACATAAATAAATTCTGATTTTAATAAATGAGAAATTTGTTCATTTGAAATTTGAAGAGTAAATAATCTATATAAACAACAAAAAAAAGTTGATGGAACTCCACTTATTCCAACTGCCCAAGCTTCTATATTTGTTACATTATTTATTATTTCTTTTTCTAAAGATTGAAAATCTTTAAATAATACTACTTCTTTAAAATATTGACATGATAATATATTATTTAATAGTAAATTATTTAATTTTCCATTTGAACTATTTTGAAGAAAGTATTCTTTGTGGTTTTTCTTTTTTGTATTTTGATTTTTTAAATTAGGATTTTCCTTTTTTTGAAAATAATTTAAATTAATCATTTTTTTATTTTCTTCATTTTTAATTTCTTCAATTATAATTTTACATTTCCTGCATTTTTCAGATAATTTTTCAAAATGTAAATCACATTTTTTTTTGTTTTTCTTGTAAATTTGATTAATTTCATTTAAAGTTAAAATTCTATTATTAAGATTATTTTGATTATTTTTACGTTTTTCTCTTTGGACTTCTTCAATAATATCTTTATTCATTTGAGTATATGTTGTAAAATCTTTTGATAGATCTACAGGAATTAAAGCCTGACCTATTAATGAAGGAGTATTAATACCATTTACTGCTTGAATTGGGTCTGGAAGAGAATAAAATTTTATTTGACTATTATTTCCTTTCATTTCTTAATTTTTATATAATATTTTTTTATTTTTTTTAATATTTAAAAAAACTATTATTTTATTTATTTATATTATGGTTAATTATTTTTAAGTTATAAATCAAAAATTGTTTTTTATAAATAATATATTGAACTTATAAACTGAGTTTTTTTGAAAAAAATGATTTATATGATTTAATTACTTTTATTTTAATCAAAAAATTATTTTTTTGATTAAAATAAGATATTAACTTTTTTATTTAATGCATTTTAAGTCATATAAAATGATTATTAAAGAAGAAATATCATTTGAATTCCATATTAATAATAATTTATATTTAAAAATGGAATTTTCTTGAGCTTTCAATTTCTATAATTTTTTATTTGATATTCCTTCTATTTAGAAAATGATTTTATTTCATAAATAAACCATTTGCAAAATATCTCTAGAATTTTTCTTTAATTCTTTTTTTTGTAGAGCGAATATTTATAATTTAATGAAATTCATTTCTCCATTTTTAGAGAAATTTTCAAAAAAAAATTTTACATTTTTTCCTTAAATTTTTCATTTGATTTTTAATTATTATAATTTAAAACAGACAAAATTAATTTTTCAGAAAATGAAAAATTTAAAAATTTTACTATACTTTTTCATATTTTCATTGATTAAAAGTATAAACTTAAAGAAGAAGAATTACTTAAAAGTAAATTATAATTCAACAGAAGAATATGCAAAAAAGAATTCTGAATTAGCAATAAACTATATAAAAAAATTAGTACCAGTATTTAATGATACTTCATGTAAAGTTTCAGCAAAATTTATTTTACTTGCAATAAGTTCAGTTTATAACAAAAAAGATTTAAAAGTTTTAAATTTAAAAAGAAATGATTTAGAAGGAAATTTACAAAAAATAAAAGAAAAAATTTTAGAAAATTATGTTCTTCAAATTGAAACAAGAGCAAATCATCATTTTATAGTTTTTCGAAAAAACAATAATGAATTATTTTTATTACAAAGTTTTAAATATTTATTTATTTTAAGAGAATGGATTTATGATCAAGATATAATGAAACCTTATTTAACAATTGATGAATTTATAGATAATTTTAGAATTATGTTAGATTTTAATAGTACAAAAAAAGAAAGAGATGACGCTTTAATCAAATTATTTTTACCTCCGATTTTTACAGAAAGAGAAGGAATTATTAATAAATTTATTAATTGGTTTTATGGAGATCATGTTTTATTATATAATGTAAATTATGTTCCTTATAAATTTTCAAAGATTGAAGACCCTAATGTTTTTATCAAAGTTTTTAAATTAGTCAATGAAAGTTATGATATAGCAGAACATGAATATAATTATTAAATTTTTAAAAATATTTGTTTTTTATATTAAATTAAAATTAATTATATAGATTTTAATGATCACTATAAATTTCTTTGGTGATAAAACAAAAATTAATCCACCAAAAAATTATAAAAATTTGGTAAAACTAGTTCAAAAAAATTTTCAAGTTTCTGATGAAGAAATGAAATCAATGTTAATAACATTTAATGATCCAATTGACAATGAAAGAGCAAGGTTATTACCTCAAATATATGACAATTTTCTTAAAAATTCAGATAAAAATATATATATTGATTTTATAGAAACTTTACTGAAAAAGAAAGATGATTTTCCTCCTCCAAATAATTTTAATCAAATAAATAATAATAATGATATCAACTTTTTTAATTTTAATGACGAGCATTTAAACAAAAACGATAATTTCAAGAAAATAGAAATTAATGAAAAAAACGAAGAAAAAGAATTGAAAGTTGAAGAACTTGAAAAAAACGAAGAAAAAGAATTAAAAGATAAAGAACTTGAAAAAAAAGAAGAAAAAGAATTGAAAGATATAGAACTTGAAAAAGATGTAGATAAAGCAAAAAGCCAAATGAAACAATTAAATAAATTATTTAATGAACAAGAAAAAGCATATAAAAAGCATACAGAAAATAAACAATCAAATCAAATAATAATAGAAAATAAAAATAATCAAGATTCAAATTTAAAAGATAACATTGATAAAATAATATCAAATTATTTGAACAAATTTAAAAATGATGTTCTTCAAGAAACAATAATGGAAACAAAATTATTATCTCAAGAAAGTAAAATTCAATTAATGAAAAATAATCAAAGAAAAGAAAATTTAAAGAATTTAAATTCTGATAAAAAATATGATATAAATGCATCTAATAGAAATATATGTGAAACAATTCATTCAGGAATAAAATGTGATGGATGTGGGATGAATCCTATTAAAGGACTCAGATTTAAATGCCTTGTTTGTCCTTCTTTTAATTTTTGTTATAATTGTGAAGAAAATGAAGATCATGAACATCCTTTTTATAAAATTAGATTTCCTCTTAATGATTAAATAAAATAGTTTAAAATTTTTATACATTAAAATATTATTTCATTTTAATTACTTTATTTTTTTTAAATTTTTAATTTAAATATGAATTATTTAAATGAAAATATAAAAATAGAATAAAAATATTTTCTAATTAAAAAAATTTCTATTATGTCTTCAATGATTCCAATAACAAAATCTTAATTTCTTTTTCAATATTTTTTATAAATTTAATGGAAAATAAACAAAAAAATTATAATTCTTCTTCATAATTTTACATTACTATTAGGTTCAAAAACTTCTTTTTAATAATTAAAAATTTCACTTAAAAATATATCTCTTAAAAGATTTAGAATATTCAAATTTTTTAAAGATTCAGTTATAATTCATAATATTTTAAAATTTCCAATTGAATATGATTTATCCTAATTTATACAAAATTTTTTATTTATTAAATCATTTTTTATTAAATATATTTGCAAATATTAATTAAATAATAGATTAAAATGTTTTAAAAATAATTCAAAAATTATTCAAAAGTTTTTCAAAGTTTTTGGATAATTTTTATAATGTTTTATATAAATAAAGATATAATGATTATCTAAATTTAATTAGAGAAGATATTAAAAATTATTTCAAGAAAAAACTTATTTTTATTAAAATTTTAATTTCAGCTATAAATTGGTTAATTTTTTTTAATGTTCGTGGATTTTCAAAATCAATTATAGAATAAAAATACCTGAATTTTGGAGAAATTTATGGAAATTTTTGCTATTTTATCATTTTGTATATCAAAATTAGATGAATGATTAGTTATTTGGATTCTAATTTATTTTATCTTTTATTAATACATTCTTGTGTGGTTTCTATTTTATTTTATTTTTTTAAGTATTA
>JAEEGK010011941.1_pt1 | contig 19784 bp, 14 predicted proteins | sample 8958771 | NCBI WGS metagenome assembly JAEEGK01 (sample SAMN16246547, study PRJNA631951) | gut metagenome | biome: gut microbiome; feature: rumen; material: SC-attached | host: Bos | place: Iran: Karaj | collected 2018-10
GCCGGAAGGCAATCCCACCCTGGTCCGCGTATCCACCTCCCCCCTCTTCGAGACCGCTTTCGAGGTTCAGGTCGATACTACCTTCGCGGAAATCTATAACCTTGTTCCGGGCGTGAAGTACTATTACAACGTCCTGGACGGGGAAGGAAAGGTGCTGGAATCGGCCAGTGTAACGCCCGTCGGGCCGATGCGGATGATCTACGGCGTCGCCGAGAACTTCCGCGACCTGGGCGGCTGGGCGGCCGACGGCGGGCACATCGCCTATGGCAAGATCTACCGGGGCGCCCGGCTCAGTCGCCGGATGTCGGACCGCGCGAAGGAAATCTTCACCCGCGACCTGGGCATTTCCGTCGAGGTTGACCTGCGCGGAATCAAGGAGAGCGAGGCCCGCGTGGGGCCCGTCATCGACGGTATCGAGTATTACAAGTTCCCGGTGGAGAAGAACCTCGGCCGCGGCACCGGTAATACGCAGGAACTATATCAGCAGGCGATCCGGTCCATCATCGGCTGGCTGGGCGAAGGGAAGACCATCTATTTCCACTGCGCCGGCGGCGCCGACCGCACCGGCACCCTGGCCTTCCTGATCGAAGCCCTCGTGGGCGTGTCCGAAAGCGACCTGTCCAAGGATTACGAAATCACGACCTTCGCCGGTCCGAACAAGCGCCTGCGGAACTACCGCGATGACGGGAAAGAGACGCATATCCTCTACGAGACCATCACCCATCTGCGCAAGTTCGGCTGGCCCGAAGTAACGGATATCCGGGCGCTCGCCTATAATTGGGCGACCACCCGGCATTCCGAGGATGTGGACCCGCTCACTCCGGAAGAGATCGCGCTGCTGCGGTCCTATCTGGTGGAGTAAGACTCCGGCTAGTTCAGGAACTTTTTGACGGTCTCTTCGATCTCCGCTCCGCGCATATCCTTGGCGAGGATGGTCCCGTCGGGGCCGATGAGCACGATTCTCGGGATATCCCGGATGCCATAGGCGTCGCTTGCGCTGTTGTTCGTTTCGTTGAAGACCGTATAGTTGATACCGTCTTCCTTCGCAGCTTGCGCTGTTGCCGGCTCCTTGTCTCCGATGGCGACACCGATCACTTCGAGGCCTTTATCCTTGTATTGATTGTAGGCGTTGAGGATGTTGGGGATTTCTTCCCGGCAGTTATGGCACCAGGAGGCCCAGAAATCGACCAGGACATACTTCCCCTCGCCCACAAAATCGGACAGACGGTATTCTTTGTCTTCCCAGACTCCCGTGAAGTCCGAGTAGGTTGCGCCGATGGCCGTGGCTTCCTGGGCGCGCTTGGCGGCAAGGTAAGAGTATGCTCCCTTGGCAGAGTTCTTGACGAGCGGATGATTCCGGACGGCATCATTCATGGTTTCATACACTTCTACCCAGCGCTGAAAGTCCATTTTGTCCCGTGAATTGACAAGCATCATTCCCGTGACTGCGGCGGGATTCTCCTGGGAGAAACGGTCGACCAGTCCCCGGATGGACGCAGCGTCTTCTCCGTATTGCGACAGTTTTTCCGCCGCGTCACAGATGGCATCGTTATACTTCGCTCCGTGATAGGTCACTCTGTCTTCAGAAGAGATTCTTCCCGGTTCGAAAAGCAAGTCCGTCCAGGTGCTGCCGGCACTGACAGGGGTCGTAATGTGGAACAGGATTCTTCCGATAAACGGTTCGGGGACCTTCCCGGACCAGACGACGTCATTGTCTTTCACTTCGGCATAGCCGATGGTCTCTAAACTGCCGTCAGACAAGTAGCGCTGGACAACGGCGGAATCGATGACTGCGCCATCATTGAAATAGGCCAGCAAGGGCGCCTTAGAGCAAGATACATGAGCGGTTTTGGAGGAGCAACCGACTGCGGCGGAGAGGATGGCTGCCGCGAAAGCCAGAGAGAGGAAAGTGTTCTTCATAACGCTAAATTATTAAGTGTCAAGCATTTTGTTTTGACTGAACTATATCACCTCCCGTGCCAAAGTTGCTAAAGTATTGATTATGAATAAGATACGTAAAATGCATAAAACAAGAAAAGTGTAAAGGCCTTTACGACTCTTTACACTTTCTGCTTTACACTTTACAATTTACGCAGTTTATTTTCCGGTATATTGGCCGAGGAAGAAGATGGCGCCGGAGCTGACTTCGGTGATGGCGTAGAGGAAGGGACGGTCGCAGTGGAAGTTGATCACCTTCGGTTCGGAATCCAGACCGGAGGATCCGAGGATCATGACGATGTCCGTCACGGCCGCGGCCTCCGAACCAGTTTCATCGACCTTGATTTTGGCCTTGTGGAAGACGTCGCCGATATAGATGGATTGGTCGGTCATCGCGCTGAAGTCGGCGCCGGTCGTAAAGGCTTTCTGAATGCCCATCTCCTGCAGGGCCTCAGCCAATTTGAGGACGGGGGTTTCCGTTTCAAAGACGGGGAGCTTCACGTCCACGTAATGGCCGGAAAAAGACTTTATCATCTTCTGCCAGGAGTCTGCATCCAGGGCATCCTTGACATCCTCGATGGTCTTGCCCTCGTCGGGAAGCAGGACGATCATCCTATAGGCCTGGTTGCCATAGGGGAGGCAGAGAGCCTCGCACACATTGTCAATGACGCCATAGTTGAACCGGTCTTTCTGCTGCATCATATCGACGGAGACTTTGTCGCCGTTGTCCAGGGTGAATTTCTCTTTCTTGGTGTCTTTCTTGTTGAACTTGTTGCTCCAGATGCCCTTGAAATACACCGCGTTCAGGAAATGGGCATACTCGCGCTCCTCGGGCTGCTTCTCCAGCAGCTTCGGAATCATCCCGTTGGTCTTCTCCTTGCACCAGTCGTTGATGAGCCCCATCACGTCGTCCTGTCCGAATACCTTATAGATGACTTCCGCGTCATAGTTGGACTGGATGGTCTTGGTGAAACTGTCCTTGAGCGGGACCCATTTCTTGTTGATGACCGCCGCGTTGGCGATGTTCAGGGTCGTCGACGGATCCACCTTTCCGGACTGGACCAGCATGGACTGGCAGAATGCGTTGAGGCCGTCGACGGTGCCCTCCTGATATCCCAGGACACGGTTGATTTCGTCGCGCGTGTCACCGACGGCGCCGTTGTTCACCATGCCGAAATCGACGGTGACGCTGAGGGGCGAGATCAGGGTGCTCTTCCCATCTACCTTCGCCGTCACCCGCTTGAAGAGGTCGAGGGCAAAGCCGTTGTTGGCCTGGATGAAGTCGAGGTCGGAACGGGTCAGCACGAAGTCCTTCCGCTCGGTGAGCTGATCGACGGGTACGGTATTCTCCTTTTCACAGGCCGTCAGCATTGCGACGGCGCCAAACAAGACAATGCAAGATTTTTTCATGATCAATATTTGTATTTTTGTATTGAAAACGGAGAAAAAACCGAAACGCGTCCAAAGACTTTGAAAATTACAGACAAAAAAATACGGACGCGTTTTCGGAATCGCTGCGTTTATAGGATAGATTAAGTGGAGAAAGCCGCTGAAATAGGAGAACAGGAACTGGCCGCGCGTTGCGCACGTGGAGAGCAGTCCGCCAGAAAGGAGTTGTATATGAGATATGCAGCCAGGCTGAGCGCACTCTGTTCCCGGTATGCGGGCGGGCCGGCGGAAGGGATGGATCTGATGCATGATACGATGTTCAAGGTGTTCGACACCATCGGCAAGTATCGGTACCGCGGGGAGGGCTCCTTGTACGCCTGGATCAGCAGGATGGCCGTCCATCTGGCGATCGACCGTCTGAGGAAGGAGAAGAAGCTGGAGGTTTCCCCGCTGGATGACCGCCTTCCCGAGGTAAAAGCGCCCGAGCCGGCGGACATCGACCGGATCCCCGCCTCGGTCCTGAATGGGTTCATCGCGGAGCTGCCCGCCGTGAAAAGGGTGATCTTCAACATGGCCTGTGTCGAGGACCTGCCGCACCGGGAGATCGCGGAGAAGCTGGGGATTACGGAAGGGGCGTCCAGGTCGATGCTGACCAAGGCCAAAAAGACCCTCGCGGGCATGATAAACGCGTATATGGACAAGAACAAGTGATATGGAAGACTGGATAGATGCCATAAAAGACAAGGTGCTGGCCGACCGGCCGGAACTGCCCCCGGGAGACTGGGAGCGGTTCGAGGCCGATTACCTCGCGCCCAGGCGGAAGCGTCGCGTCCTGCCTTTCGTCCTCGCCCTGACCTCCGCAGCCGCCGCCGTTTTCGCCGCCGTGATGCTGGTCAATCGGTCCGCGGTGCCGGAACCCGTATCGGTGGAGCACACTTACGTCGCGGAGGCTTCGGTCGATGTCCCGGTGGCTGCCCAGGAAACACCTGTGGAAGAGAGCGTCCCTGCCCAGGCCGCCCGGAAGGTGTTCGTCCCGAGGCAAGTTCCTGATGTCCATGAGGTTGAGGATGCGCCGTCGACATTGACGGAAACTGTCGATGAGGTCTCGGAGCCGGTGACGCCGAGCTCCGAACCGGAGATTGCGCCTGAAAGCGTGAAGGAACCGACGCAGATTGAGCGGTGGCCCGATGTATTTGAAGACGTCGAAGAACGGACCGCGCCGAAGCGAGTGGCATTCGCGCCCATTGTCAAGGGATTCCAGGGGAAAGAGAACGGGCCGTTGAACTCTGGTATTGCCAGTCCTCCGCTATACGGCTCGGATCCTTCCGGCTTCACCCCCGGCCTTCCTTATCTGACGCGTCCGGAGGCTTTCTCCTCCCAGCATGTGATTCCGCTGTCCTTCGGGATCGACATCAGCGTGCCGCTCCTGTCCGAGTTGGCATTGACCACAGGCATCGACCTGTCCCTGTACCGGTCCACCTTCACGGAAACCAAGACCACCGGCGGCATGCAGTTCCGCCAGCGGGCGTACTACCTGGGCGTCCCCCTCCGGCTGGACTGGACCCTCTGGGATGAGGGGCGTGTTTCTGCTTGGATCGGCGCCGGCGGCAAGGCTGATTATCTGGTGTACGGGAAATTCGCTAACCTTCGCGTCAAGGACAACACGGTCCACTGCTCCGCCGTCGGCGCCCTCGGCGTGCAGTATCGGCTGCATCCGAACGTCGGTCTCTTCCTCCAGCCCGAGGTCTCCTACTACTTCAAACCCTCCAATCCCGCTCTGGAGACCTACCGCACCGAGCATCCCTTGACCTTCTCCCTCGGAGTCGGCGCAAGGTTCGCGTTTTAAGAGAACGCGGAGACGGAAGAATATTCATTCTTTATTCGGATTTATTCGCTAACTTGCCGGGCAAACTGAACTCGGCTTATGAATAAGCATTTGTCATTCCTTCTTGCCCTGTGCCTGCTGTTCCTGTCGGCCCCGGGGCTCTTCGCGCAGCGAGGGTTCACGGTCACCGGCATCGTCACGGACACGGAGGGAGAGCCCGTCACCGGTGTCAGCGTCGTCTGTGACGCCAACCGGCAGGGAACCATCACGAAGGCGGATGGCTCCTATTCCATCCAGGCCTCTTCGAAAACAGCCGAACTGGTCTTCTCCTTCCTCGGCCTGAAAACCCAGACGGTCCGGATCGACGGGCGGGACCGGATCGACATCATGATGGAAAATGACGCTGAAACGCTGGAGAATGCCATTGTCGTGGGCGCCTACGGTGTCAAGCAGCGGCGGGAAGACATGGTGGGCAGCGCTTTCCAGGTGAATTCCAACGACCTCCAGTTCAAGCCCAAGGCCCGGGTGGACAACCTCCTGGAGGGCCTTGTCCCGGGAATGACCGTGGAGAACACTTCCGATTCCGGCGGCAGTACGCGCGACCGGTTCAATGTCCGGATCCGGGGCCAGTCTTCCCTGTACGGCTCCAGCGCTCCGCTCTGGGTGGTGGACGGCGTGCCTCTGTACACGGGCTCCGCTTCCGGGACGATGCCCGGCGTCTCCCAGACCGTGTCGCCGATCGGCATGCTGGACCCGAACGACATCGAGAGCATCACCGTCCTGAAGGACGCCGACCAGACCACCATCTACGGCGCCAATGCGGCCGGCGGCGTGATCCTCGTGACGACGAAGCGGGGATCGGCCGGGAACGAGCCGCTCAAGATCAGCGCCACGCTCAACTACGGTGTGTCGATGCCAGACAAGAGCACGATGGTGAAGCTGATGAACGCGGAGCAGTACATGGAAATCGCGAAGGAAGCCTGGACCAACGCCGGCAACGCCCTGTCCAATTTCCCGTACCAGGACAACGATTACAACTCCTACAGCACCACGTCCACCGACTGGTTTGACACCTACATCGGCCTGGGGTCCACCCTGTATGCCTCGCTTTCGGCCACCACCGGAACCAAGAAGGCGAAAACCTACGTGACCGGCTCCTACTACCGGAACGCCAACATCATCCAGGAGGACCTGAGCCAGCGGTATTACGTCCGCATGAACAACACCTACAATCCCGTGGACAATTTCCGGCTGGGACTCTCCCTGGGTGCCATCCTCACGGACGACGACATGTTCCAGATCGGTCACGATTATATGGACATCCTCCCCATCTTCTCGCCCTATCTCGAGGACGGGAAGACATACCGGCTGTTCAACAAAGTCTGGGACGACACGAAAGGAGAGTGGGTGATGAAGAAGCACTTGGACAACAAGCTTCCCGACCGGGAATACAACCAGAACAACCAGCGGTCCGTCAAGACCACCCTGAACGCCGACATGGACTGGGAAATCCTCAGGGGGCTGAAACTCAGCAGCACATTCGAGATTGACTACCAGCACTCCCACGAAGACGTGTACTACTCCCGGAAGACGCTGGGCGGCCTGGGGGACAACCTCCAGCCCCGGGGCTATTCCTCGAAATACGAATCCGGTTTCACGAACTGGACCAATGTGAACAAGGTGTCGTACGAGAACGCGTTCGGCCGCCACAAGATGATGATGTATGCGGGACTCGAGCTGCATGAGGTGATGCGCAAGTCCACATCCGCCTCCGGCAACGGGTTCATGAACGACAACATCCGGGAAATCGGCTTTGCCGACGAGAACACCCGCAAGGGCACGTCTTCCTATTCCATGAGCCGGACGATGTCCTATTTCGCCCGGGCGCAGTACTCCTTCGATTCCCGGTACTACCTGTCCGCCAACTTCCGGCGGGACGGCAGTTCGGCCTTCAGCATCTACCAGCAGTGGAACAATTTCTGGTCGGTGGGCGCGTCCTGGAACATCCACAAGGAGCCATTCTTCCACGCCGATTGGGTCAAGATGCTCAAACTCAAGGGCTCCTACGGCATTGTGGGCAATTCCCGCGTGGACAATTCCTACAGGGCCGGCACCTATACGTATACGAGCTCCTATTCCTATGGAGCCTCGGCGGGCGCCGTCCTTTCCTCCGTGCCGACAGAGGGCCTGACCTGGGAAACCGTGAGCCGGAGCAACGTCGGCCTGACTTTCAACCTGGGCGGCATCCTGGACGGCGAGATCGAATACTACTACAACAAGACCCGGGACATGATCAGCAAGATATACGTCTCCCGCATGATCTCCGACGACCGGCTCTATGCCAATGTGGGATCGATGCGGAATACGGGTATCGAACTCAACCTGACCAGCCACAACATCAAGACCGCGGACTTCTCCTGGTCCACCACCCTGAACGCCACGCACAACGAGAACAAGATCCTGGAGCTGCACGGGGACATGACCACCGGGTTCTTCACCTACCTGTACGCGCCGGGCTATGACTCCCATACCTGGTATCTGGTCAAGTGGGCCGGCGTGGACCCGGCGGACGGCATGCCCATGTGGTATGACAAGGAAGGGAACGTCACCAAGACCTTCACCTACGACAACCGGGAGATCACGGGCCTTTCCCGTACGCCCTTCGTGTATGGCGGCCTGGTGAACAGCCTTACCTGGAAGAACTTCTCGTTCTCTTTCCAGATCAATTACAACATCGGCGGCTGGGACCTCCCCACGTATGCGGCCATCTACTTCAGCGACGGGTACGACATCTTCTCGCAGAACCAGGCCGTTGAAACCTACCTGTTCCGCTGGCGCAAACCCGGAGACGTCTCCACGTATCCGCGGGTGTCCACCACCTCGACGAAGTCCAACATGGACTCCACCCGGAACCTGTACAGCATGACCAAGTTCAACCTGACGAACCTGACGTTCAGCTGGACCCTGCCCCAGAGGTGGCTGGACCGGATCAACGTGGACAGCGCATCCCTTTCCCTGACCGGCTACAACGTGTACCTGTTCACGCCGGACCAGAGCCGGACGCTCAACTCTTACAAGACCCTCTCGAACGGATTCCCGGTGAACCGGAATTTCACCCTGGGCCTCAACGTATCATTCTAGGAGGACTGCCGTATGAAGAAGATTATCCGAAATCTCGTTTTGGCGCTCTGCCTGACTTCCCTCCCCGCGTGCCACTTCCTCGAGGTGGAGCAGCTCGGCAAGAGCGACATCCAATCCTATTTCTCGGACATCGAATCGGTGGAACCGAGCATTCTGGGGGCGTACAACCTGCTGTACAGCCTGTATGACCATTATGCGGTCATCTATCCGGAGGTGACGGGCGACCTGCTGTACCTGTCGGCGACGAACACGGAATGGTGGAAAGCCTACGAGTTCACTTCCATCTACGAGGAAGAGTCCTCGCCGGTCGGCCTGATCTGGAAGCGGGGGTACAACCTCATCATGGACCTGGACTACCTGCTGTACTTTGTCCCGAAACTCCGGGACCAGGACCCTGAACTGGTGGATAACACGCTGGCCCAGGCCTATCTGGTCCGGGCGCTGACGTTCTTCCAGCTGTGCAACGTGTATGCGCAGACCTACACCTTCACCGACGACGCTTCCCATTGGGGCGTCGGCCTGATGACGTCCATCCCGGGCATCACCGACCATATGGTCCGGTCGACGACGAAGGACACCTATGAACAGATCCTTTCCGACATCCGGACGGCGCGGGAACTGTTCACGGACAGTTACGTCTTTGACCGGTACAGGGCCTCGCCTGCGGCCTGTGACGCCCTGGAGGCCCGGGTCCGGCTGTATATGGGAGACTATGAAAAGGCGCTTGCGCTGGCTTCCGGGCTCATCGGCCGTTTCTCCCTGGCGCCCCGCGACAAGTACGTGGCCATGTTCAGCACCCGGGCAGGAAGCCCCGAGGAGGACATCTTCCGCCTCAACGGCTATTACCAGAGCGGCGGGTCTCTCGGGAAGCTGTTCCGGTATGACAACCCGTCGGCCCGGCCTTCGCAGAAGCTGAAAGCCCTCTACAGGCCCGGCGATGTGCGCACGGACCTGTTCAGCCATTACGGTCAGGACGGGAACGGACAGATGAAGCAGTTCACGGACATCTGCATGAAGTATTACTGCACGGAGGACATCGCCGACGCGGAGAAGCACTACGACCCCGTCGTGTTCCGGGCTTCGGAGATGTACCTGATCGCTGCGGAGTGCGCCTGCGCGCTGGGCCGTCTGTCCGAGGCGGAAGGGTACGTCCGCAAGCTCGAAGCGCGGGCGCTCGACGTGGCCGAATCGGCCGTTCCGCTCTCCTACTCGGGCAAGGACGGCCTGATGGAAATCATTGAACAGGAACGGATGAAGGAGCTTTGTTTCGAAGGGCACCGGCTGTACGACATCACCCGCCGTCACCAGGACCTGAAGCGGGACGCCGGCTTCAATACCCAGGTCCTCACCATCCGGTATCCCGACTACCGTTTCGTCCTCCCGATCCCGATCATCGAGACGGAGACGAATCCGGACATCCAACAGAACCCTACCAGCAACAACGGCCTATGAGACTGAAGCTCACTCTACTCTTCGCGGCGGCCGCCCTCCTGACGGGATGCGTCAAGAACGAACTGCCGCTCTTCGACGAACCCTTCGTGTATCTGGAAACGTCCACGGGATCCGACAACGCCGTGGTCGGCGCCGACATGAGGGCGACCGTCACCTATTACATCGCCATCAGCTGCCCCGCCTTCACGGAGCCGGTCGGCGTGAACTTTACCGTCACTTGTGGGGATGGCCTGGCCGAAGGTGTTGACTATGAGGTTGTCACCCCGGGCAATACGGTATCTTTCCTGCCCGGTATCTGGCGGGTGCCCGTCCGCATCCAGTGGAAGGACCACGCCATCGACGAGTCCAAGGACAACACGGTCACCATCGCGCTCACCGGCACGTCCACCGGGACCTTCACCCTCGGGTACCCCGGCCCGGCGGCCAAGGGGAGCAAGCTCGTGATCACCAAGAAGAATCTTTAACTACCTATAAAACGAATGTTTATGCAAAAGAACAGAATCCGGTTCGTCGCAGTCGCCCTTGCGGGCGCCGTGGCGCTTTCCGTCTCCTGCCAGAAGAAGGAGATCGTCAACCCGCCGTCCCTGACGGCATTCAGCTTCAAGGCCGCAAGCAACGCCGTCCTTTCCGAGGACTATGTGGCGACCGTCGCCGGCACGGACATCAACGTCGCCCTGCCCGACGTGGACAAGTCGGCTCTCGTGGCCACCTTCACCGTGGCGGAAGGCAACATCGTCAAGGTAAACGGCGCCGCGCAGACCAGCGGCAAGACCGCCAACGACTTCACCTCCGGCGTGACATACGTCGTGACGGACGCGAACGACGCGAACCCCGTATCGTACAAGGTCAATATTTCCCTCGCCCCGGACAAGGCCCCGGCGCTGCTTTCGTTCTCCTTCGAGGTCGACAACAACGCGAAGGATATCGCCAAGACCCTTGTCGGTGAGATCAAGGGATCCGAAATCGGCGTCGCGGTACCGCAGCTCGCTGACGTCACGGGACTCGTCGCCACCTTCACTACCGGCGCGGGCAACAAGGTGACCGTGAACGGTGTGGAGCAGGTCAGCGGCGTGACGGTCAATGATTTCTCCAACCCGGTCGACTACGTGGTCACGAACCTGGACGGCTCGGCTAACGCCATCTTCTCCGTCACGCTGAACCGGCAGAAGGGCGAGTGGACCGCCGGCCCCGTCTATGATGCCGTTCCGGTCCATGCCGGCGCCCGCCTCCTGGTGAATCCCGTCGATGACGTCCCCTACGTGGGCTTCAAGCGGCACGAGCCTACCGAGGTCTCCGATCGCGATCCCGACAAGGACGAGAAACTGTACGCCATCAAACTCGTGGACGGCGCCTGGGTGAACATCGGTGAAGCCTTCAGCGACAAGGTCGGTTCCGACTATGACTTCATCCTTTCTCCTGCCGGCACGCCTTTCTTCGCCTTCAAGAACGCGGCGCTCACCCCGCAGGTCACGACGGTGATGAAGTATGACAACGGCAGCTGGACCACGGTCGGCGAGAACTTGGGCACGGCCGCCACGAGCAAGGTCCATCTCTACGCCATCGCCGACAACAAGGTAGTGGTGTGCCAGGTCATGTCCAACAAGACCTTCGTGGGCCTCTGGGACGGCGCATCCTGGTCGACCGGCGGCATCGACGCTTTGGCCGGGGATCCGCGTCCGTTCGAGATCCGGATGGCCGGAGACGTCGAGAATGCCTATATGTTCAGCATCAACCGTGGTAAGGGACCCGACAATGTGAGCTACGGTCACAACGTGATGAAGTTCGACGGAACGGCCTGGTCCGCTCTCCGTCAGAACTACCTGCGGGACGGCGCTACCCAGACCAGTATCGTCGGCTTTGACATTGCCGTGGCTCCGGACGGAACCGTGTACCTGATGACCGGTGACAACGCCGAGGACAGCGAGAAGTACCACCATCGGGTGGAGAAGTACAACGCTGCTGACGGCTCCTGGTCGCAGGTCGGCAGTACCATCGACTATGTCCTGACGTCGCGTTGCTTCTCCAAGATCGCCGTCGCTCCGGACGGGACGCCTTTCGTCGCCTACCCGAACGAGAGCGGCGACCCCAAGTCGATCGAAGTGATCTATTTCGACGCCGCGACCAAGCAGTGGTCCGCCCCTGTCTCGCTGGGCGACGGTGGCTTCGCGGGCGATCCGAACCTGAGCCTGACCTTCGATTCCAAGGGGAAGGGCTATGTCACCTGGGTCGAAAACAGCAAGCTGGTTGTCTTTACCTTCGAGTAGCCGATGCGCTTGACGCGACTACGGCCGGGCTGGCTCCCGGCCGTTCTTACCGCCGTGCTCCTCCTGGCCGCGCAGCCGGGAGGAGCGCAGCGGCTTCGTGTCGCCTTCGTGGGCGATCCGCAGGTGAATAGCGAGGAGGAACTCGACTATGCCCGGAAGTCTGTCTATGGAGAACTGGGAAGCCGCCGGGACGTGGACCTGGCCATCTTCCTGGGCGACCTTGTCAATGACAAGACGGACCTTCTTGCGCCTTCCCGCGCCTTGCTGGATTCGCTGCCTTTTCCCTGGGCCTGCATCCCGGGGAACCATGACCGGGATGTTTACGGACGGGGTCGGAACCGGGACATGGCCTCTTACCGTCGCTTCATCGGCGCGCCCGATACGGCATTTGTCCGGGGAGGCGTCCGCTTCATCCTGATGGACGACGTCCGCGGGAAGGGAACCCGGGATTACGAGGCCGGTTTCCGGGATGACCAGAAGGAATGGCTCTCTTCGATTCTCGCCGGAACACCGCAGGAGATGCTTGCCGTCCTGTCGGCCCATATCCCTTTCTCGGAATTTACGGCCCTCGATTCCCTTGAGACCATTCTTTCACGGCATCCCCGGCTCCTGCTCATGAGCGCGCATACCCATACGATGGCCCGGCACACGCTTGTTTTCCCGGCCGGATTGGCCGTGGAGGAAGTGCTGGCGGGGGCTGCGTGCGGCTCGTGGTGGCGGGGCGTTCCGGATGAGCAGGGCATCCCGCTTTCCTACCAGAACTGCGGCGCTCCGCCATGTTATTACCTGGCTGAATTCTCCGGTGATGCCTACCGGCTGGATTATAAGGTCTTCGGGCGGCCGGCGTCGGAGAAAGCCTCGGCGCATCTGGTCGATTCCACCCGGCTTGTCCTGAACATCTACGGAGGAGCCGACGGCGGGACGGTCCGGGTGAAACTGCCGGGCCGGCTTCGCTGGATCACCGTCCCCGCCAGCGCGGAAGCGGCCCCCGAGCAACGTGCCGTGGCCCGTTTCAACAAAACGCTGGACGCGAGGTCCCGCGCCCGGAATCCCCTCCATATTCCCATGCGCCTCGTCAGCTCGCCCCATGTCTGGGCCGTTGACCTGGGCGGCTCTCCCCGGCTCCTCTCCGCCCTTCGCCGGTCGGTGGGGAAGCGGGTGAGAATCCGCTACAGCGATCCCTCGCTGTCCTTCTCGACCAGCGTGGAAGTGAAAGCCGAGGCGGCAGAATAGACAGGGGTTTATTCTCTTCCGTCGGGCACGACGGTGTACATGGTGTGGCCGTCGGGGGTGCACTTCAGGAGTTCGAACAGCTGCGCGACCGTCACGAAGACGTAGCCTTGCTTTTTCAGCACCGGAATGGCCTCGTCGAGCGCTTCGACGGTGGCGTCGTTTCCGTCAAAGTCATGCAGGAGGTAGATGGCTCCGGGTTCCGCGTTGGCGATGATGCCTTCCCGGCGGGCGTCCTTATCGACCGTCGCCACCCAGTCCTCGCAGCCTTTGCCGCAGATGAAGGTCAGGTCGATCCAGTCGTACATCTCGGGCTTGACGTCGATGTACGGCGGACGGAAGAATTTCGGAAGCTGGCCAGTAATCTGCTCGATCATCTTGGACGTTGCCAAGATCTCCGTTTTGACCTGCTCCTCGTCCATCTGGGACATCCTCGAATGCGTGAGGGAGTGATTGCCGATCTCGCAGCCCAGTTCCAGGGCCCGCATCATATTCTCGGCGGTTTCCTCGTTGATGTTGTTGCCGATGAAAAAGAAAGTGGCGGGTACATCATGCTTGGCCAGCACATCGAGCATCTTGGACTCGGTAGTTGAGTTGGGGCCGTCGTCAAAGGACAGGGCGAGATATTTCACCGGCTCCTTGGGAGCGCAGGCCATGGCAAGGGCAGAAAGGCTGATCATCAGTAAGTGCTTGACGGTTATCTTCATGATAGGTCGATATCTATATCTCCAAAGATAATCAAAATTAGCGTACAAAGCATAGGAATACGTGGAAGATGCCCTTTGGGGCACACAAGAAAAAGGACGCAGTTTCGCGTCCTTTTTCTCGTGCCCAAAGCCGGGCTCGAACCGGCACGTCTTTAAGGGACACTGGATTTTGAGTCCAGCGCGTCTACCAATTCCGCCATTCGGGCATAGGATGGTCTCGGACGGAGACGGAGTGCAAATTTACCCCAAATTCGGAGAAAAGCAAAATTTTTCCCGTATCTTTGTCTTTCATGGAACAGGAGATTGCCATCACCATCGACGGGAAGGTGGCCGGCCGGGTGGTCGGCTGCGAACGGATTTCCGATATCGCGCGTTTTGTCTCGGAAGAGCCGGAGGTGTTCGTCGTTTACGACGAGAATGCCACGTGGATTGCGTCGGAGGTGATCGCGGCCGTTCCCGGGGTGCGGGGGAGTATCGCCATTGACGCGACGGAGGAGGAGAAGTCCATGGATACGGTCCTCCTGATCGCCCGTTCGCTGCTGGAAGCCGGGGCCTCCCGGAAGGCGCTGGTGCTGGCCGTCGGCGGCGGAATCACCACGGACCTCGCGGGCTTCGCGGCGTCCATCTACAAGCGCGGGGTGCGGTATGCCAATGTCCCGACCACCCTGCTGGCCCAGGTCGATGCCGCCATCGGCGGAAAGACGGGCGTCAATTTCGACGACTACAAGAACATGCTGGGCGTCATCGTCCAGCCGCTCTATACCTTCGTCTGCGCCCAAGTGCTCCGCACGCTGCAGCGCCGGGATTTCCTGTCCGGAGCGGCGGAGATGCTGAAGACGTTCATCATTGAGAATGAGGATGATCACTATGTCCGCGCGGTGCAGTGGCTCTCTTCGGAGGGCACCGACGGGCAGGCGCTCGTGCTGGCCGCCGCGGCGGTGAAGGCGGGCGTCGTCTCGCGCGACCCGTTCGAGGCGGGCGAGCGTCGGAAGCTGAACCTCGGGCACACCTTCGCCCATGCCATCGAGCATGAGGCGCGGCAGAACGGGGATGACATCACGCACGGCGAGGCTGTGGCGATGGGCATGATCCTCGCGGCCCGGCTGGGCGATGCACTCGGCGTGTCGGCCGGCTTGGAGGCCCGACTGACGGCGGACTTCGCCGCCGTGGGCCTGCCAACCCAGTGCCCCTACCCGCTGGAAGCGCTCGCCGGCGCCATGGACAAGGACAAAAAGGCGGAGGGCGGCCTTGTACACTTTATCCTCCCCGAACGCATCGGCTCGGTCGTCCAGCGTGACCTGACCGTCCCTGCGGCGCTTAAAGCATTGACAATATGATTTGTACATCCATACAAGGGAAAACCCTGGAGGAGATCCTCCAAATCCTGGAAAGCGGCGAGGTCGAGATGGCCGAGATCCGGCTGGACCTGTGCGACCTGGACGAGGAGGAGATCGAGCAGCTGTTCTCGGATTCCGACGTGCCGCTCATCGCGACCTGCCGGATTGCCGAGGCGGCGAAGCGCGTGGAGGCGGAAGCGGACCGGCTGAACGACGCCGGTAAGGTGCTGTCGGAACAGGGCCTCTATATGTCCGAGCCTCGCCGGGGCCGCAACCCTGCCGAGGAATTCGCTGAAAACCAGCTGCTGAAGGCCATTGAGGCCGGCGCGAAATACGTGGACCTGGAGGTAGAGGCCCCGCCGATGATGGGCCGCAAGATCCGTCAGGCCTGCCAGCAGTACGGGTCGATGCTCATCCGCTCGTACCATGACTTCGCCGGCACGCCGCCGGAGGCGACGCTCCTCTCCACGCTGGAAAAGTCCCGCCGCTTCGGGGGCGAAGTGGTCAAGATCGTGACCACCGCCACCTGCAAGGCCGATGCGGACCGCGTCATGGCCCTCTATCGCGAGGCCGAGCCCGGTACGCTCGTCGCGTTCTGCATGGGCCCGGAAGGCCGGGAATCCCGCCTGGAAGCGCTCAGGCAGGGCGCACCCTTCACCTACGCCTGCCTCACGCCCGAAGAGGCCACGGCCCCCGGCCAGTGGACCGCCGCCGAGATGCGCGAGGCCGTCTATGGCGGATTCCGGTTCATCGGCGCGGAAGGTCTTGACATGCCGGCCTCCAAGAGTTTCGCCCAGCGGGCGATCGTCGCGGCGGCCCTTGCCGACGGTACCTCGCACCTGGGCGGCTACTCGCCCTGCGGGGACAACGAATCGGCCCTCGCAGCGGCGAGACGTCTCGGCGCCAAGGTGACCGTCAAGGGTTCCGACCTGGAAATCACCGGCATCAGCGCCTTTGAAAAGTGTCTGTCCATCAATGAAATAAATGTCGGCGAATCCGGCTTCCTCACCCGGATGCTCATCCCGGTCCTGGCGGCGATTGCCGACGGTCCGGTGCGCGTGACGGGCGAGAAAACGCTCCTGAACCGCCCCCTCTCCGGGGCACACGACATCATGGCTTCGTTCGGCGTGCGGCTCGTCCCCGAGATTTCTCCACTCGCTCCGCTCGGTCGAAATGACAGGAAGACAGACTGCTATGTCCCGCTGACCGTCAAGGGGCCGCTGGTTCCGGGACGGGCGGACGTGTCCGGAAAGGGCGGCTCGCAGCTCATCTCCGGCCTCCTCGCGGCCCTGCCGCTGGCCGGAAACCGCTCGACCGTGTATGTCCACGACCCCCGCAGCATCCCCTACATGTTCATCACGGTCGATGTGCTCCGCAAGTTCGGCGTCGAAATCGGCTCCGAGATGGAAGGGGACGAGGACTTCCTGCAGACGCAGGACTGGTCGCTGTGCACAGGCGTCACCTTCAAGATGCGCGGCAACCAGCATTACCGTGCGGCGGACTTCCGCATCGAGGGCGACTGGTCCGGCGCCGCGAACTTCCTCGTGGCCGGCGCCATCTTCGGTGACGTGGAGGTGGAAGGGCTTGATACCCAGTCCCTTCAGGCCGACATCTCTATCATGGACATCCTCATGGACGCCGGGGCAAGCATGTCCCAGCTGGAAGGCGACGCGGCCACGACCGGTCCGATCCATGTGACCCGCGCCCCGCTCTGCGCCTTCGAGACCGACCTGAACAACTGCCCGGACCTCTTCCCGATCGTGGCCGTCCTGGCCGCCTTCTGCCCGGGCTCGAGCCGCATTCGCGGTGTGGAGCGCCTCCGCCACAAGGAGACGGACCGGGCCGCCGCCATCGTGGACATGCTCACGCAGATGGGCGTTCCCGTCCGGGTCGATGAGGACGAAATGACCGTCGAGGGCATGGGCCTCCCGCAGCGCATCCTGACGGGCAACCTGCTCAAGGGCGGACAGTACACTTCCCACGCCGACCACCGCATGGTCATGGCGCTGAAGGTCGCCTCCCTGGGCGCCGACGGCCCCATCGACATCGACGACACCGCCTGCGTGGCGAAGTCGTTCCCGGGATTCTTGGAATTGTTTGAGAAGTTATGAATACATTCGGACGCATCTTCAGGGTAAGCATCTTCGGCGAGTCGCACGGAGAGGAGATCGGTGTGGTCATCGACGGCGTGGAGCCGGGCATCGAGCTCAGCGAGAGCGACTTCGCGCAGGACATCGCCCGCCGCCGGAGCGGCGCGAAAGGCACCACGCCCCGCGTGGAGGCCGACGAGCCGCACATCCTCAGCGGCGTTTTCGAAGGCCATACGACCGGCGCCCCGCTTACCGTCGTGTTCAAGAATACGAATACCCGCAGCCAGGACTACGCGAAACTCATCGACGTCCCGCGGCCCGGCCACGCCGACTTCACGGCCAACGTGAAGTACGGCGGCTTCCAGGACCCGCGCGGCGGCGGCCATTTCTCCGGCCGCCTGACGCTGCCCGTCGTCGCCGCCGGCGTCGTCGCGAAGAAGATTCTCGCGGAAACCATTGAAGAAGAGACCCACGGCCATGTGCAGTTCCGCTGCGCCGCCCGCCTCGTCGAAATCGGCGGAATCGCCGATGAGGCGCGCTGGGAGGCCGCTTTGGACGCCGCGCAGAAGGAGGGCGATTCCCTCGGCGGCATCGTGGAATGCGTCGTGGACGGCATTCCCGCCGGCCTCGGCGAGCCCTTCTGGGGCAGCGTGGAATCCTGTCTCTCGCAAGCCTTGTTCTCCATTCCCGGCGTCCGCGGCGTGGAGTTCGGCGACGGTTTCGCCGCCGCCCGGATGAAGGGATCGGAGCACAACGACTGCTTCACGCCCGACGGCATCGACGGTCACGAAGGCCTCGTCACCCCCGCCACGAACCATGCGGGCGGCGTGAACGGCGGCATCACGAACGGCAATCCGCTCGTGTTCCGCGTCGCCTTCAAGCCCACTTCCAGCATTGCCAAAGCCCAGGAGACCTACGATTTCGCCAAGGGCGAGATGACCTCCCTGCAGGTTCCCGGCCGGCATGACACCTGTTTCGCCCTGCGCACCCCCGTCATCGTGGAGGCCATGGCGGCCATCGTGCTGGCGGACCTGATCGACCTGGCCTGATGGCTGGCAGACGGCTTCTTTCCATCGACACCCTGCGCGGGATGGACATGCTCCTGATCATGGGCCTGTCCACGCTGATTCTGCGCGTGTGCGACTTGTTCCCGAACGGCTCGGAATGCTGGCTGGCCACCCAGATGTACCATGTTCCCTGGGACGGCCTCGCCATCATGGACATGGTCTTTCCGACCTTCCTGTTCATCGCCGGACTCTCCTTCCCGTTCTCGTATGCGAGTCAGGTGGAGAAAGGCCGGACATCCTGGCAGATTCACCGGAAAATCATCTTCCGCGGCCTCGCGCTTGTCGTTCTGGGCATCATCTATAACGGATTCTTCAGCTTCAGTTTCCCGCAGCGGTACGCCAGCGTGCTGGGCCGCATCGGCCTTGCCTGGATGTTCGCGGCGCTGTTGTATGTCCATTGCAGGCGCACTTCGCGCATCGTCATCGCCGCCGTCCTTTTGGTCGGCTACGGGCTGCTTGTCGGCTTGGTCGGGGCTCCCGACGCGCCCGACGGCGCCGGCCCCCTCACGCAGGACGGCTGCCTGAACGGCTGGATCGACCGGCACTTCGTGCCCGGCTTGCTCTACGGCGGAAACTACGATCCGGAAGGCCTCCTGGGAGTCATCCCCGCCACCGTGACGGCCATGCTGGGCATGTTCGCCGGCGAGTTTATCCGTCGGCCTGAAGAAGAGGCCGGCGGCGCGAAGAAGACGCTGTGGATGCTGGCCGCCGCGGCCGCCCTCCTGGCCGTCGGCTATCTCGGCAGCCTGGCCCTTCCCCTGAACAAGAATCTCTGGTCCAGCACGTTCGTCTTGGTGGTCGGCGGCTATTCCCTCGCCGCTTTTGCCGTGGTCTATTACATCGTGGAGGTGAAAGGCCGCACGAAATGGACCTTCTTCTTCCGGGTCATCGGCCTGAACTCCATCACCATCTACCTTCTCCAGCGGATCGTCCCGCTGCGGGCAGTCGTCAATTTCTTCCTGGGCGGTGTGGCGGGCCTCCTGCCCGAGGCCTGGGGCGCCGTCTTGTTCGCTGTCGGCTATATCGCCGTCTGCTGGCTTCTGCTGTACTTCCTGTACCGGCACAAGGTTTTCCTGAAAGTGTAGAAAAGCCCCATTTCGAAAAAATCTGCTATCTTTGTAAATTACTGCGAAGAGAGCAGATTATATATGGCAGAAGACGATAAAATCATACAGGAATTCACCACCGGGGAGTATAAGGAGGGCTTCGTGACGGACGTGGAACAGGAGTTTGTTCCCAAGGGCCTGAACGAAGACATCATCCGGACCATCTCCCGCCTGAAGGAAGAGCCGGAGTGGCTGCTGGAAGTCCGCCTGGACGCGTTCCGGAAATGGCAGCAGAGGG
>JAEEGK010011942.1_pt1 | contig 19783 bp, 18 predicted proteins | sample 8958771 | NCBI WGS metagenome assembly JAEEGK01 (sample SAMN16246547, study PRJNA631951) | gut metagenome | biome: gut microbiome; feature: rumen; material: SC-attached | host: Bos | place: Iran: Karaj | collected 2018-10
GCCTTCGTTGTCGAAGTCCGTGAAGCCCAGCGGGCCGGAAATCTGCGTCATGCCATATTCCTTGCCGAAGGCGATGACGGCCTCGATGAGGGCCTTGGAGACCTCCTTGTCATCGATGAAGTCGATCCAGCCGAAGCGCACTTCCTGGTGGTTCCAGTCCCTGTTGGCGATCTCGTTGATGATGGCAGCTACGCGGCCGACCACCTTGCCGTCCTTGTAGGCCAGGAACTTGGCGCTCTTGGAGTACTTGGACATGGGATTCTTCTTGGGATCGAGGGCCGACATCTCATCGACGTATATGTTGGGGACGTAGTAAGGACATCCCTTATAGAGCTCCAGGGGGAACTTGACGAAGGTTTTGAGGTCCGCCTTCGTCTCTACGGTTTTGATAGTTACGGACATGGTTTTTGGTTTAGTTACAACTTACAAATATAGCAATAATTTCTAAAAAAAGACCGCACCTTCCGGCGTGGAAGGTGCGGCCCTGTAAGGGATTGATGCTGTGCTTAATCAACGGCTACCAGGGTGATCTCGGCGGTGCCGTTGCCCAGGTCCTTGATGCCGGACTGGACGTTCATGCTGATGACGGCCTTCTTGCCGTCGATCTTGATGCTGCCGGAGGCGGCGGTGGCGAAGAGGTCACCGTTCATGTCGGTCCCTTCAAAATTGTAGCTGAAGCTGTTGTTCGTACCCAGGGAGAACTGGCCCTTGAAGGGCTCGGCCTGGGTGAAGGTGACGCAGACGATGCCGCTGTCAACGGTCACTTCCTTGATCTCGTGCTGCAGGATGCGGGTCTTGACGTCGGGGTCGATGGTGACTTCGTGGGCTTCGATATCGTTCACGACGGCTGCGACGTTGGCATATAAGGCCCTGCCGCCCAGCTTTTCAAAGTTCAGGATAATCTTTTCCAGCTTCCAGGAACGGGCAATCTGGTCCTGGGTGGAACCGGCGGCGATGTTGGAGGGAGTAACGGTTACATCGGTCGTTTTTCCGTTGATGGTCATCTGGTTGTTATTGAGTACGATGGCGCCCTGGATGTCACCGGAGACGTTGTACTTGCCGTTGTCGAAGGTGAAGGTACCGGAAAGATAGACGGTCTTGGCGGTAGCCTTGGTGGTGATGCCAGGCTCGATGATGTAGTCGGCCTCGGCCACATAGCGTCCGGAGCGGAGGAAGTCGATTTCCTTCAGCTTGAGGGTCTTGCCGCCGGCGGTAATTTCAACGGGAGTTACTGCGACTACCTTGGCGGCCTTGTCGGCCAGCTTCGGGGTTTCCAGTGTGGCCTCATTGCCGCCCTTGTTGCAGGCGAACAGGACAGGCAGGGCCAGTGCGAATGCGAGAATCTTTTTCATATGGCTTTCTATTTTAGTTGTTAGCGTTTAGAACAGGCGGCAGGTGATGGTGAAGCGGGCGCAGGGGAGAACGGGGAAGCCGTTCGCCAGGTCGGTGTATTTGATAACGTTGTCTGCGTTCTTGCCGATATGCTCCTTGATGCTCTTGCCATCGACGCTGGTGGTTGTCATCCAGGCCGAGTTGAGTTCCACGTCTTTGGCGTTGGGGTAGTTGTCAAGGTAGCTCTCACCATACACGTGGAGACCGCCGATGTAGGCGACGCCCAGGTCAACGGTCACGCGTACGCGTCTCTGCAGATCCACGGCGCGGCCGAAGCCGATGCCCAGGTAGGGGCGGACCGTCTTGAGGCCGTAACTGGCGCGCAGGTTGAACTTGCCTTCCAGGTCGGTGGTGAGGCCGGCGACTTCCTTGGTGCCGTAGTCGCTGGGCTGGATGGCGGGCTGGCCGCTATTGTTGCCGGGGACACCGGAAGCCGTGAGCATGTTCGGGCTGAGGTCCACGATGAGACCGCCGGTGAAGTGGAAGGAACCGGTCTTGGACGGGAAGTAGTCCACGAACAGGTCCATTTCGCTGGACCGGAACTTGGCCGTCAGATCGATGAAATCGATGTTGACGCCGTTCTGGTGAATACCTTCGTCGGACAGATCGATGCGCTTGGTAAACGGGTTGATGCTGCCGATATCAGGGCTCTTCTTGGTGAAGCTGTCTGCGATGCCGATATAGGGTTGGAGGGTGCTGTATACCAGGCGTACCTGCAGGTTGGGGGTAATGGTTCCGGCGACCTGGAAATGGAGGTCTTCCAGAAGGCCGACACCGACGGACCAGTGGTTGAAGAGTTGATTGTCCTCCTGTTCGGGAGCCTGGGCATAGGCGCTTGCTCCAAGGATCAGGGCGGCAAAAATAGTCAGTGTCTTTTTCATAGTGCGGTTAATTTAATGGGTTTAATATTTGACAAATATAGTAAAAATTTTAATTCTTGTGCACATGTACGTCCATTTGCGGGAAGGGGAAGCCTATTCCGTACTTGGCGGGAAGCTCCGTGTAGATGGTTTCCTGCAGCTGGAAGCGGGCGTCCCAGTAGTCGGTGGACTTGACCCAGGCGCGGACCACGAAGTTGACGCTGCTGTCGGCCAGTTCGGTGAGGCCGACGAAGGGATCGGCCGCGCCCTTGGTGGCGCTATTGAGGAACAGCGGATTGGCCTCCACCATAGCGAGGAGGGCTTTTTTGACGACCTCGGCGTCCGAGCCATAGGCGACGGAAACGGGGATGTCCACGCGGCGCAGGTGGCGTCCGGTGACATTGCTGATGTTGCCGTTGGAGAGGGTGCCGTTGGGCAGGATGATGAGGCGGTTGTCGGTGGTCAGGAGCTTGGTGTTCACGATGGTGACCTCCGTCACTTTGCCGGCGTAGCCCTGCGTTTCGATGAAATCTCCCACCTTGAAGGGGCGGAACACCAGCAGCATGATGCCGCCGGCGAAGTTCTGCACCGTACCGCTGAGGGCCATGCCGATGGCCATGCCGCCGGCCGCCAGCAGCGCCGCCAGGGAAGTGGTGTTGATGCCAAGCGTCCCCACGACGGCCAGGATCAGGAGCACCCAGAGGGAGATGGTGACCAGGCTCTCGGAGAAAGTAGCCACCGTGGCCTCCGTCTTCTTCTTGGCGAAACTCTTCTTGAGCGCCTTGCGGATAAGGCCGATGATCCAGCCGCCGATGATGTACAGCGCGATGGCGGCCAGCAGTTTGATGCCGAAACGGAGCGCCTGCTCGCCGAACATGGCCAGCAGGTCCTGCGGCGGGGTTTCTCGGATGAGCGTTTCCAGCTGTTCTTTCTTGGCGGCCAGGGAGTCGGGGGAGACTTCCGGCACGGGGATGGTCTGAAGGATGCGGAACATAGGTTAGAGATTTACGATGAGATAAGTCATGTATGCGACGAACAGCAGCAGGAAGAGGACGCCGTCCACGCGGTCCAGCATGTTCTTCTTGCCGATGAAGCAGGCGGTCAGGAGGGCGACGGCGCTCGCGAAGAGGATGCCGAAGTCCACATAGGAGATCCCGGCCAGGGACAGCGGATGGATGAGCGCGCTGCCGCCCAGGATCAGGAGGATGTTGAAGATATTCGAGCCGATGATGTTGCCGAGGGCGAGCTGGCCCTTCTTCTTGACGGCCGCCGCGACGCAGGTGGCGAGTTCCGGCAGGGAAGTGCCGCCGGCCAGGATGGTGATGGCGATGAACTTGTCGCTCACGCCCAGCTCATGGGCGATGTCGGTGGCGGAATCCACGAAGAAGTTGCCGCCGAAGATGAGCGAGGCCAGGCCGAGAAGGATGAACAGGATGGATTTCCAGACGGGCTCCTGTGCTGCGTCTTCCTCGGAGGCTTCTTCGCTGCCGTTGCGGAAGCTGTGCCACATGTACAGGGCGAAGACCGCCAGCAGGATGGCACCGTCCCAGCGGGTGAGGCTGCCGTCGAGGCCCAGGCCGATCAACAGAAGGGTGATGAGGATGTTCATCGGCACGTCTTTCTTCCGATTGTCCGGCGTGACGGCCATGGGGAGGAGGAGGGCGGTGAGGCCCAGGATGAGCAGCGTGTTGAAGATATTGGAGCCGACGACGTTGCCCATGGAGATGTCTGCGTTGCCCTGGATGGCGCCGATGAAGCTGACGACCATCTCCGGGGCCGATGTACCCATGCCCACGATGGTAAGGCCGATGACGAATTCGCTGAGACCGAAGCGGCGGGCGAGGGCGGAGGCTCCGTCCACCAGACGGTCGGCGCCCCAGACGACCAGAACCAATCCGGCGATGAGGATGAGAATCTGAAGTACCATTAAAATATCTTAAATATCCTCACAAAAATAGTAATTCTTTTCCGAATAATCCCTACATTTGTACTACTGAAACTGTGACTGAAACCAAACCTATTCCCCGCCATGACAGGTAAAGCCGCACGCCGCCTGATGGCCCTCGCTGTCTGCGCCATTTTGTACGCCGCATGTGGCCCCGGAAACGGACCGCTGCCGCCGGCTCCGCCAGCCGAAGAAGACCCCATTACCCGCATCTCCGTGCCGGGCGCCTATGGTGTTCCCGGCGGCGACGAAATCCTTCTGCCGTCCCGTCAGACAGGCGCGCTCTATTTTGGTAATTCATTCACTTATAGGATTTTGGAACCGTCAACAATGACGGTGGTTTCGATGTCCGGTATCCCCAGGGAGCTGAAGAAAGGAGAGCGTTTTTCGCTCCATTACAGGCTCTCAAAGGGGGGTAAGACGCTCCAGAGGGAGTTGTATGAAAACGTCGAAATTTTACTGACAAACGACAAAACGGCCTGGATCAAGTTTTCGGACCGTATTTTCTTCGTAATCGACCTTTTTTAGAACCATTTTTCTATGCGGAAAGGGCTGTTGTTCATAGCGTTCCTGCTGGGCTCTCAAGTACTACTTTCAGCGGTACCGGAGAACCCCCGCTATGTAGTGGTCCTGGCCGGGTTCAAAGACCAGAAATTCACCCTCGAAGAGCCGGCCTCGCTGGTACGGGATCTCTTCTGCAAGCAAGGCTTTAATTATAGCGGTGCAACTGGTTCTGTATCAGATTATTTTAAAGACGTATCGAGTGGACGTTTTGCCCCGCAGTTCGATATATTTGGTCCGGTGACGCTGCCGGGTAAGATGCAGGACTACGGTAAGGACGTTTACAAGCAGGGAGTCCGGATCGGGGACATCGCAACGGAACAGGCCATCCTCGATGCATGCCAGTTGCTGGACGACCAGGTGGATTTCTCCACCTATGATGCTGACAATGACGGCTTTGTGGATCTCGTTATCCTCCTGTACGCCGGTTACAACCAGGCGCAGGGAGGCAAGGCGGACGCCCTCTGGTCCCAGCAGTACAGCGTCCAGTGCAGCGAGGATCCCTTACTGACAGGCGCCCGCCTGGACGGTGTGGGGCTGGGAGAGTATGTTACGGCTTCCGAACTGATGGGAGCGTCCGGCGCGAAGCTCACCGCCATCGGCCCCGTCTGTCATGAGATGGGGCATTTCCTGGGGCTGCCGGATTTCTATGATACGGACGGCGCGCAGGGCGGACATGCCGGCGGCGCCTACGGTTTCTCCCTGATGGACGGGGGATTATACAACAACGGAGGACATACGCCTCCTTCCTTTAATGCGTTGGAACTCAATCTATTGGGTTGGCTTCCGGACGAGGCTTTGCGCCCGCTGCCGGAGGACGGCATGGTACGGCTTCCGGCCGTAATGGACGGGGGAGTCTATGTGAGCCGGACCGGTACGCCGGACGAGTTCTACCTCTATGAATACCGGGACGGCAAGGGCTGGGATGCCCCGCTGCCCCAGGGTCTGGTGATTTATCACGTGGACAAAAACGCAGACCGGATGGTAGGGGAGCACACGGCCGCCTGGCTGTGGGAGAATTGGCGGGATTATAACGGCCTCAATATGCTGGCCGGTCATCCCTGCTTCTATCTGGTCCCTTCTTCCCATCCTGCTTCGCTGAGTTACGATGCTACGCTCTCCAGCGGCCGCATGGTTTTCCCGGGACTGGACCAGGTCCTGTCCTATGAGCCGGCCTCGTGGGAGGGCGAGTATCTGCCTGTGCAACTGACGAATATCGGCCTGGAGGACGGCGCGGTGCATTTCCGCGTGCTGAAGGATGCGGGCGCCAATATCAACGGCCGCGTGTACGATACGGCCGGAAAACCGCTTGAGGGTGTGTCTGTGGCACTTGTCACGGGAGACGGGGATGTGGACGCCCTTACCGACGCCGACGGTTTCTTCTACCTGAAGATTTCTCCCGATGTGGAGCCGCTCTACTCCCTGACGGTTTCCAAGCAGGGGTATGCGTCCCATGTGGAAGACGTTTCCATGGACGGCCAGCGCATGGTGAGTGTTGCCATAACGCTGGCGGGGGAGAAAGACGCCCTTGAAAGGAACCTTTCCAAGTATGACAGGGACGGCCAAATGGGTTATTATCAGGCGGTTTCGGTGCTTGGCGGCGTGCGCTTCGGCCCGGAAGAGCTATATCCTTATGTGGGACAGGAACTGAAGGAGGTTTCCTTCTATCCTTATTTGCAGCCTTCCTTCGAAGGGGAGGTTTACGTGGTGGTGGACGTGGACGGGGAGCGCGTGCTTACCCGCAAGGTCGAAAACCTGCATAAAGGACCTTATTTCAAGCAGATACTGGATATCTCCGACGCCCATATCCTGATTCCGGAGGGCCGGGAGCTGTACATCGGCTACGGCTGCCCGACGGAAGATCCCGCTTTCCGCGTGGGGACGGTGTATCCGGGCGTGGAAGGGAACAGCTTCTACAGTGCTTTCAACATGGAGCAGTCCGGCTGGAAGCCGATGTATGTGAAGAATCTGGGCATCTACATGGATGTGGCCCTGTCTGCCACTACGCTGGAGAAACTGGATGCCAGCTCGTTGACCGAGCTGGGCTATGCCTATATCGAGCCCATCGAGGGCCGCATCCTGAAGGCAGGGGACCGTTACCCCCTGAAAGTCTATGCGCCGGAAGGTGTCGTTTCTGTAAACTGGAGCCTGGACGGCCATGTTGTCAGCGGTGAATCCGTGGAGCTCAAGGCCGGTACACAAAAGCTTCGCGCCCGCCTTGTTTACCAGGACGGACGCGAAGAAGTACTTGAACTTATACTTAAAGTAAACTAGTTTTTGCGCTTCAGTGCAACTACGTTCTCTACATGCATGGTGTGGGGGAACATGTCCACCGGCTGCACCGCTGTAATCTTGTAATCCTTGCAGAGGATCGCTAAATCCCGGGCCTGGGAAGCCGGGTTACAACTTACATAGACCATACGCTCCGGGGCGGCTTTCAGGATGACCTGGGCCACGTCGGGGTGGATGCCTGCGCGTGGAGGATCCAGGATGATGACATCCGGGCGGCCGTGCTTCTTGATGAAGTCCTCATTGAGGACGTCCTTCATGTCGCCGGCGAAGAACTCGCAGTTGGTGATATTGTTGCGCTTGGCGTTGTCCTTGGCGTCTTCGATAGCCTCCGGAACGTATTCAATACCAAATACTTTGGCGGCTTTCTTGCTCACGAACTGGGCGATGGTGCCGGTGCCGGTATAGAGGTCGTAAACGACTTCGTTGCCCTGGAGGTCGGCGAAATCGCGCGCGACGCTGTACAGGCGATAGGCCTGGCGGGAATTGGTCTGGTAGAAAGACTTGGGTCCGATCTTGAAGGACAGGCCTTCCATGCTCTCGTAGATGGCGTCCTTGCCGTAATACAGGACAGGGGACTGGTCTCCTATGGAGTCGTTCAGCTTCTCGTTGATGACGTAGAAGAGGCTGGTGATCTGGGGGAATTCCTTCACCAGGGCGTCCAGGAGGGCTTTTCTGGGGGCTTCATCCGGCTGGGCCAGGCAGATGATGAGCATGATCTGGCCGTCCTCGGTAGTACGGATGAACATGTTGCGGAAGAAGCCGTGGTTCTCGCGGATGTTGTAGAATTCCAGCCCGTTTTCCAGGCAGAACTTCTTGATAAACAGACGGATGGCGTTGGAAGGCTCGGCCTGGAGGTGGCATTTTTCAATGTCAAGGACCTTGTCGAAGAACTTGCCCACATGGAAGCCCAGGCCGGGTTCTACCAGGTCCTGCGGCTCGCTCTTGAGCAGCCAGCGCTTGTTGGATGCGCTGAATTCCAGCTTGTTACGGTAATATTGCGTCTTTTCGGAGGGGAGTGTCGGCCTGAGTTCCGGCACTTCCAGGTGGCCGATGCGTACCAGCTGATCCTCGACCTGCTGACGCTTGGCCTGGAGCTGCATTTCATAGGGGAGCGGCTGCCAGCGGCAGCCTCCGCATACGCCGAAATGGCTGCAGAACGGTTCCAGACGGTTTTCGGAGGGCTTCACGATGCGTTTGATGAAGCCTTCCATGTAATTCTTCTTCTTTTTGTAAACCTGGATGTCCACGATGTCACCGGGAACGGCGAAATCTACAAACACGACGATGCCGTCCACGTGCGCAAGGGCTTTGCCCTCAGCCGCGACGGCCTCGATGGTGACGTTTTCCAGTAGTAAGTCGATTTTTTTCTTTCTTGTCATTCTGAGCGTAGCGAAGAATCTGGGGGAGTTAACTAAAATCTATAAGTTAACATAATATAAATTGTGTAACAATTACAGATTTTCCTTGCTGACAACAGGATTGCTGTAAATCTTGAGCAGTTCTTCGCGCATTTCGCCACGGTCGAGCGTGGATTCTACCAGGATGAGCTGCTGGGCCAGATATCCTTCGAAGGCTTCCATATCGGCCTGGGTGTACTGGCTGGCGTACTTGTTGGTCTTGTGGACGATGTCGTAGGCCATGTAGTTGGTCTTCCACAGTTTGTAGCCCTCGATGACGCGACGGTCCACGGCGTGACGGATGCTCTGGTAGCGATCGTTCTTGTCGCAGTAGGAAGCCTCGCGGATTTCTTCCTCGGTGAGCGGGTCTCCCACCTGCAGATGTACGTGGCCCTTAGGCTGCTTGATGCCGATCATGATGCTCTGCAGATCCTCGTCTTCACCCTTCACATAGGTGCCGGTATTGCGCTTGATGAGGGTTTCGCGGGCCTTCATGACGTCGCAGGGTTCGTATTCGTAAGAGATGGACATGGGAACGATGTGCACCTCCATGAAATTCTGGACGAAATCCTTGGTACCGCTCATATCCACCATCTTCAGGAGGCCCTGCTCGGTGATATCGATACCGTCCTTGGTACGGCCCTGGCGCTGGGCGATCCAGACGGAGCCCGTACCGGAAGTGATGGTTTCACGGATGTATTTGGACAGGACCTGGGAAGACAGGTACAGTTCGCGGGCCGATATGCCGCGGATGACCTTGATCATGCGGTTGGAACGGATGAGGAGCTCTACCGTCTTATGCTTCAGGAGGTTGTCTCCCACGCAGATCTGGGTCTCCGGCAGGCCGTTCCAGAACAGGACCATCTGCGTGAGCGCAGGATCCAGGATGATGTCACGGTGGTTGGACATGGCCAGGTACGGCGTACCCAGGGCCTTGATCTTGTCCAGGCCGTCGTAGGTGAATTCGGTGATGGTGTTGTCAATGACCCACTGGATGGCCTTGGACATGACAATCTGCTGGAATTCATCTACGGTATGGATATTCCTGAGGACGTCTCCCAGAAAGGTGTTGGGCTTGTCCGGAAACAGGAATTTGGAAATCCAGGGAACGTTCGGATGGTTGGAAACGCGGGCCAGTGCGGCGGCCGCTTCTTCGTCATTAAAGGGAGCAATATCGCTGAAATCGGTAATGTCCATTATTTACTTTTTAAGGTTCAAATACAATGAGTAAGGCAGCAAAAACTATGCTAAACTACCGCCTTTCCAGGAGCGAGCTGTCGCCGTAGCTGAGGAAGCGGAAGTCGTGGGAAAGCGCGTAGTCGTAAATGGTGCGCCAGTCCCCTTTCACGAAGGCCGATACCAGGAGGATGAGCGTGCTCTCCGGCTGGTGGAAGTTCGTGACCAGCTTATCTACCAGGCGGAACCGGAAACCCGGGACGATGATGATGCGCGTACCGGCGACCAGCGCGTCCAGACCTTCGCGGTCCAGATAATCGACGATGGCCTGCAGGGCTTCCTGCGTGCTGTAAGCATATTCGCGCTCATAGGGTGCCCACTGGGCGACGTCGGCGGGTTTCCCCGTCTCGATGCAGCTTACACCTATATAATACAAGGACTCCAACGTGCGGACGGAAGTGGTTCCCACCGCTACCAAAGGCCGATTGTTGGCGGCCAGCTGTTGAAGCAAAGCTTTAGTTACCGTGAACGGCTCCCGGTGCATGGGATGCTCGGAAACCAGCGAGCTCTTCACCGGAAGGAAGGTGCCGGCGCCTACGTGCAGGCAGACGGTTTCCGTGTCGATACCCTTCTTGCGGATGCGGTCCAGGACATCTTCCGTGAAGTGCAGACCGGCCGTGGGAGCGGCTACGGAGCCTCTGAAATGGGCGTAGAGCGTCTGGTAACGCTCCGTGTCGATGGCCTCGGACTCGCGGTTCAGGTACGGAGGGATGGGAACGGTGCCGGCCACCTCCAGTACGCGGGAGAACGGAGAACCGTCCTTCCAGTTGAAGCGGACCACGCCCGTCTGGCCTTCACGTCCTTCCAGGACAGCCTCCAGGCCCATTTTCTCCACGGCGGCGTTGCCGTCGGGATTATATAGATGAAGGGTATCCTCCTTCCATTTCTTGGCATTGCCGATGACGCACTTCCAGCTGCAGGAAGCCGTAGCGGCGAAGGCGGTGTTGTACTCCACGGGCTGCACGGGCTCCAGGCAGAATACCTCGATGATGGCGCCGGTTTCCCGCTGGAAATGCAGGCGGGCCGGGACTACCTTGGTATCGTTGAATACCATGAGGGCGTTCTCGGGGAGGAGATCCGGCAGCTGACGGAAGATTTTCTCTTCCACCTGGCCTTCTTTATAATGCAGCAGCTTGGACGCATCCCTTTCCGGAAGGGGGTATTTCGCGATTCTGGCGTCGTCCAGGCCGTAATTGTAATCTTCTATATGAATTTCAGGAATCATGAGATTCAAAAATTTGCGCAAAGTTAACACTATTTATCGGATTTGCGGAATTCTCGGAGAGGTAGAACGATAGTTTACAATTGTGTTTACAAATGTGAACACAATTGTAAACAGGAGGAGCGCAGGAATGTGAACATCCGCCCCACCGATTCACATTTCCAGCCCTATCTTGCTAAAACTGCATAAAATAATTTTATGGATAGTTTAGCTCTTGCGTTATGTGGTATATAATCAGTAAGTTATGCGTGTAATATAAAGCAAAGATGTTAATATATGGCCCTCTGTGCGCCATTTGGCGCGAACAGCTGTGAATAATACTGCTATATGCTATATTATTATAGAATAACTCAGTACTTTATATTATCTACTTAATCCTATACTATAACACTATTTCGGGGTATTTCTCCCCTACCTGTTTACCTCTGTGAATCCTAACGATTTGGAAATCCGGATATTTTTGTATATATTTGTAAAGTTAAAGTTGTAAATTATGAATCGACGTCTTTTACAATTTTTGCAGGCGGAAAATATCACGCAGGCACAGTTCGCCGACACGCTCTCCGTGGCGCGCGGCAGCGTTTCGCATATTCTCGCCGGACGTAACAAACCGGGCTACGATTTCATGGAGAGCCTGCTGCTCCACTACCCTCGCCTGAACTTGGACTGGCTCATGACCGGAAAAGGCCGCATGTACCGCGATGAAATGCCTTCCGATACCGCCGAAACCGGCTCCCTGGAGCTTTTCCCGCCCATTCCGGCCCCTACTGCAGCCCGTCAGATAGACCGGATCACCGTTTTCTACTCCGATAATACCTACCAGGAGTTCCTTGCAAAGGAATAATTTGCTAAATTTGCGTACAAATCGTGCGCGAAATGTTCAGAAAAAGCTATCAGCATCTTGAAACCGAGGTCGCAGGGCTGGTTTTTCCCAATCCTGCAGGCGTTCCCTATGTGATCCGGGACCGTCGCTTCAAGTGGCTCAGACCCGCTCCCAAGGCCGGTTTTTTGACCGTGACTCCCCCGCCGGAGGACATTCTCCCCTGGATCAAGGCCCTGAAAAGCGAACCTGAGACTTCCCTGCTGGCTGTGGACATCCGCCAGGACATTCTACGCACCTTTTCCCTCGTTTACGACTTCGCAGACTTCATTATCATCGATCCGGATAGCAATCTGGGCATCGGCGCTTCGGATATTTCCGACACGCACGACCTGCTGGACGAGCTGGTGAGCCTGCGCCTTTGCTATGAGCGCTATACGCCCGTATTCCTGCGTCTGCCGAGGGAAACCAACGCAGACGAGCTCAAAAGCCTGCTGGGAGCCTGCCAGATGAATGGTCTGGACGGTGTCGTCCTGTCCGGAATGGCCTCCCTGGCCCAGGTTCGGGAGATCACCCTCGGCCGCGTGCCGCTCATTTGCCCGGTCCATACGACCGAAGAGGGACTCCAGGCCCTGGAAAACGGCGCCTGTCTCGTTGAATTTTCTTCAAGTAAAGGTATAAGTAAACTTCTTAATTCGCTTGAGAAAAAGCAATTAGTATGATTTATGCATCTATCGTCACCATCGGTGACGAAATTCTGATCGGCCAGGTACTCGACACCAATTCCCAGAACCTGGCCCGCGCCCTCGAAGAAACGGGCATCCACGTTGTACGCATGGTCTCCATCGGAGACGACAAGGAAGAAATCGCAGAAACGCTGCTGAAGGAGCTTTCCCGCTCCTCTCTCGTGTTCTGTACGGGTGGCCTCGGCCCCACCAAGGACGACATCACCAAGACCGTCCTGGCGCAGATTTCCGGCAGCAAGGGCTACTACAAGCACGAAGGCCAGATGGCCAAGGTCGTGGAAATCCTCCACGGACGCGGCCTGGACGTGCTTCCCGCCAATGAAAACCAGGCTATGGTCCCCGATAAGGCCGAAGTCATCGTCAACCAGCTGGGCACCGCCCCTATCATGGTGTTCCGGGACATGCCCGGCGGCGGAACCCTCTATTCCCTGCCCGGAGTGCCCCACGAGGCCGTAGGCGCCATTCCTTCCATCCTGGAAGACGTGAAGGCCCACCAGCCCCTCTCCCAGATCCTGCACCGTAATATTATGGTATATGGCATGGCCGAAAGCGCCCTGTCCGAGAAACTGGCCTCCTGGGAGGACGCCCTCCCCGCCGACATGCACCTGGCCTATCTGCCGAATACGCTTTCCGGCATCCGCCTGCGCCTCTCCTGCTATGGAAGCGCCACCGGAGACGAGGCCGCACGCGTGGAAGCCCAGCTCTCGCAGCTCAAGGCCCTCCTGGGCCCCCTGATGTATGCCGATGAAGACTCCGACCTGGAAACCGCCGTCGGCCGTATCTGCAAGGAAAAGGGACTCTCCCTCTCCTGCGCCGAGTCCTGCACGGGCGGCATGATCGCCCACATGATCACTTCCGTCCCCGGCTCGTCCGGCTACTTCCTGGGCTCCGTCACCTCCTATGCCATCGCGGTCAAGGAGAAAGTGCTCGGTGTTCCTGGAGAGGTCATCGAGAACAGCGGCGTGGTCTCTTCGGAGGTCGCCGCCGCCATGGCCGAGGGTGTCCGCCGGCTCACCGGATCGGACTATGCCGTCTCCACTACCGGTCTCGCCGGCCCTTCCGGAGACGAGTTCAATCCGGTCGGAACGGTGTGGATCGGAGTGGCCGGACCCCATGGTTCGAAGACCGTAAAATACGTTTACAAGAATGACCGCAAACGCAATATCGAGCGGTTTGCGGCCTCGGCGCTCAATTTCCTGCGCCTTTACATGCTTGAGGACTTATCTCGTTAATAAACAATAAATGAAACAAAGATGTTAATCGCTATAACGTTTTTGTTTCATTTATTGTTTTTCGATGTAAGAGGCTTATTCTGAGCAGTTTACAATTCTGCGCATCACATCCAGCAAATTCTGCCCGGAGACCTTCGAAATGGCCTCTTCGCTGTATCCGCGGCGTCTCATCTCCTCCAAAACCTCCCCTATCCGGGCAATGTTTTCCACCCCTTCCGGGGTCACTTCGATGCCGTCGAAATCGGAGCCAAGACCTACGTGGTCGATGCCGGCGAGGCTCACCGCATGGTCGATGTGATCTACGATTTCCTTCACGCCCGGACGCCAGGATTCCTTCTCGTCATACTTGTCTGAGAGGAAGTACGGATAGAAGTTGATGCCCACATAACCGTCCTTTTCCCCGAGGGCCTTGAGCATCTCGTCGGTGAGGTTGCGGCGGTGGGAGCACAGGGCGCGGCAGGAAGAATGACTGGCGATGACCGGTGCCTTGGACAGCTTGATTACATCCCAGAAGGTCTGGTCCGAAGCATGGGACAGGTCGATCATCATGCCGATGGCGTTCATCTCGGCCACCACTTCCCTGCCGAACGGGCTCAGTCCGCCCCAGCGCTTGCCTTCGGCGGCGCTGTCGGCTACGGCGTTGTCTCCGTTGTGGGTCAGGGTCATGTAGCTGACCCCAAGGCGGTAGAAGGTGCGCAGCAGGGACAGCGACTCCTGGATGGGCGCGGCGTTCTCCATGCCCATGAACACGGAAATGAGGCCGTCCTGCTCGTTCTGGGCCACGTCGTCCGGCGAGAAGGCCATGGCGGCGTAGTCGGGATTCTCGTCGCAGGCGTCATAGGTGGCCGACAGCATCTCCATCGCATAGCGCGTGGCGGCGTCGGGTTCGGTCTCCGGCGGGGTGTACAGGGCGAAGAAAGCCCCGGTGATGCCTCCGGCCTTCATCTTGGGAAAGTCCACGTGGGCGTCAGGGTTGTCGATGCCGACATTGCGTCCGCGCAGGATCTGCGACGGAGTATCGATGTGGGAGTCCAGGATCATTATTTCTCGTTTTTATAAGGGGCGAAGGTGGAGTGGATGATCTCGTCCACCTGGATGGTCGGGAAGCCGGTGTAATAGAGTTCGCTGCCTCCGGTCAGGTGCACGCTCAGGGAACCGTCGGCCTTGATGCAGGCCTCGCTGGCGCCTTTCATATCGGCCTTGATGCGGGGTGCGTTCAGCTGCAGGGCGTCCAGCTTGGCGAAGCGCTTGCTCTGGAAGGAGAAGGATTCGGCCTCTCCGGTGACGGCGCAGCGGGAGGTGCCGTTCAGATCGGCCTTGAGAAGGGCTCCCTTGAAGTCGAGCTGGCAGCGGGCGCCTCCCTCGCAGATGACGGTGGCGTCGGGCGAAAGGAGGTTGAACTCGGCCTGGGCGCTCTTGGTGAGGGTCACGGTGGCTTTTTCGGCCTCCAGCTTGAAGTTGCGGACGGCGGCCTTGTCTTCTATGCAGACCTGGATGGAATCGGCGAAGACGGTGCCGTTGCTCTTGAGGAGGGCGTTCTCACGGGCGGTGAGGGTCCTGGCAGCGGGGATGGTCACGATGGCGCTGACCACCGGGACCGGGGCGTTCTTGCCGCGGTAGATCTTCTTGACGTCGGAGGGGATGGACTTTTCGTCCAGTTCGATATAGAGGACGCTCTCGCGCACGTACACCTGCACGTACGGGAGCAGGGCCTTGTCGGCGTTCACTTTTACGTTGCAGCGGCCTTCCTGCAGGGTGGCCTCGAAGTGGGAGCCGACCGTCACGGACTCGAATCCGGTCACGGGATAGGTCTTCTCCTCCTGCGCCTGGGGCGTCTGGGCTAAGGCTACTACACTTAAAGCGATACTTAAAATAGAAAGCAATATGCGTTTCATAAACTTAATCTTCTAATTTTTCCATCAGTTCCGTCCACTCTTCGGTGGCGGCGTCCAGGGAGCGTTTGAGCTCCAGGTATTCCCGGGTCAGTTCCATGATGTCGTCGCCCGGGCCGGGTGCACCCAGGACGGCTTCGATCTCTTTCATGCGCTTCTCGTCCTTCCCGATCTCTTTCTCCAGGAAGTCCACGCGGTTCTTGATCTTGCGCTGCTCCTTGCTCTGGGCCTTGAAGGCGCTGTTGTCGTTCCTGGCGGGCTTGGCCGGTTCGGCGGCGGGCTTGGCGACCGTTTTGGCAGCGGCAGGCGACGTACGCTCCAGCTCCTGCAGGCTTTCCAGCTTGCGGCGGCGCAGGAAGTCCTCCACCCCGCCCAGGTGCTCCTGCACCTTTCCGTCGCGGAACTCGTAGAGCTTGTCCACCAGGCCTTCCAGGAAGTCACGGTCGTGGGAAACGACAATTAATGTGCCGTCAAAGCTCTTCAGGGCCTGTTTGAGCACGTCCTTGGAACGGATGTCCATGTGGTTGGTGGGTTCATCGAGCGCCAGGACATTGTACGGAGAGAGCATGAGCTTGGCCATGCCCAGGCGGGCGCGTTCGCCGCCGGAGAGCACGGAAACCTTCTTGTCAATGTCTTCTCCCTTGAAGAGGAAAGCGCCGAGGAGGTCCCTGAGGCGGGTGCGGATGTCCCCCACCGCAATGCGGTCCAGCGTGCCCAGTACGGTCTCTGACGGGTCCAGGATGTCTTCCTGGTTCTGGGCATAATAGCCGATGTGCACGTTGTGCCCCACGCGGGCCTCCCCTTCCAGGGGATCCAGTTCCCGCATGATCACGCGCATGAGGGTGGTCTTACCTTCACCGTTTCGGCCGATGAGGGCCACTTTCTCGCCGCGCTTGATCTCGATGTTGGCGCCGCGGAAAACCACTTTCTGGGGGTAGCCTACCGTGAGGTCGGTTCCCTTGAACACCACGTCTCCGGAGCGCTCGGCCGGCGGGAATTTGAGGGCCATCTGCGCGCTGTCGGTCTCGTCAATCTCGATGCGGTCCAGCTTCTCCAAAGCTTTAATTCGGGACTGTACCTGATTGCTCTTCGTGGGTTTATAGCGAAAACGGTTGATGAAATCTTCCGTCTTTTCAATCATGCGCTGCTGGTTCTCGTAGGCAGCGGTCTGCTGGGCAATGCGCTCGGCGCGCAGCTCAACGTACTGGCTGTAAGGAACCTTGTAGTCGTGGACGTGCCCCAGCAGGATTTCCACGGTGCGGGTGGTCACATTATCCAGGAACTTGCGGTCGTGGGAAACGAGGAGCACGCTTCCCCGGTAGGCCTTGAGGTAGTCCTCGAACCATTCGATGGACTCGATGTCCAGGTGGTTGGTGGGCTCGTCCAGGAGGAGGACGTCGGGGCCCGCAAGGAGGATTTTGGCCAGTTCGATGCGCATGTTCCACCCCTGGGAGAAGGTTTCCGTGAGGCGACCCAGTTCATCGGCCTTGAATCCCAGTCCGAAGAGCACCTTCTGCGCCTGCGCCTCCGGGGAAAGCCCGCTTTCCAGCGCCAGGCGGTCGTTGAGCTCATTGAGGCGGTCGATGAGGCGGGCATATTCGGCCGATTCGTAGTCCTCGCGCTCCCCCAGCTCGGCGGTGATGCGTGCGAGCTCGGCCTCCATGTCGTGCAGGTAGTCGAAGACGGAGAGCACCTCTTCCATGACGGTGTGGCCGCGGTGGTGCTCCATGATCTGGGGCAGATAGCCGATGCGCACGCCCGTGGGCTTTTCGATGCTGCCGGAGGTGGGCTGCTCCTGTCCGGTGATGAGCTTCATGAGGGTACTCTTGCCGGCGCCGTTCTTTCCGACGAGACCTATCTTGTCTCCGTCGGAGATGTGGAAGTTAATGCAGTCCAGCAGGTTATAGCTGCCGAAGGATACCGTTACGTTATTGACAGATATCATGCTTTCTTACAGAGAAGGATGGACAGTTCGTACAGGCCGTAGAGCGGCACGGCCAGCACAAACATGGAAAAAGGGTCGCTGGGGGTGATGAGGGCGGCGAGAAGGAGCGTCGCCACCACGGCGTACCGCCGGCCTTTCCTTAACATAGGCCGATGGACGATGCCCAGGGCCGACAGCGCTAGGATGATGGTGGGAAATTCAAACAGCAGGCCGATGAGAAACACCATGGACACGAACATGGACATGTACGAGCTCAGGGAGATGGTGTTCACGATGGCGTCGGAGATGCTGAAGTTCGTAAAGAACATCAGGCACACCGGCAGCACCACGAAGTAGCCGGTGGCTACGCCCACATAAAACAGCCCTGAGGCCAGTCCAAAGGCCTTTTTGACGGCCCTTTTCTCGTTGTCATAAAGGGCGGGCGCAATGAATTTCCACAGTTCGTAGATAAGGTACGGGAAAGAGAGGACGATGCCGCAGAGAACCGCCACCTTCATGTAGGTGAAGAACTGGGCGCTGAGCTCAATGTTGATGAGTTCCATGGAAAAGTCCACTCCCGGCAGCCTGTATAGCGGAAAATCCGGCTGTGTGGGCCAGAAGACGGCTTTGAAAAGGGGCCCCGGGATGGCCAGGAAGACAATGGACAGGAGCGCAACGGAGAGCACCGAGCGGAACAGGGTTCCCCTCAGTGCTTCGAGATGGTCCCAGAAGGACATTTCTGTGTCCTTCCCTTCCACTTATTTCTCCTCGGGCTTGGTTTCGTCGGACTTGATTTCCTTTTCCACCTCATTCATGCCTTCCTTGAAACTCTTGACGCCTTTGCCAAGGCCTTTCATGAGCTCGGGAATCTTTTTGCCACCGAAAAGAAGGAGAACAACCAGTACCAGGGCTACGATTTCCCAGGTTCCAATCATAAGGAGCGGATAAATCATGAGCATATTATCTGTCGTTTAAGTGTTTCTCAAAAATCTCTGCAACGGGCTCGGGGCACCGTACGGGGCGGAAGGTCTCCTTGGAGATGAAGCCCAGCACCACGGTACCATCGGCCAGAAGAACGCCGTCCTGGTTGTAGACGGCCTGCTTGATGGTCATCTTCGCAAGCGGCACTTTGTCAAACTCGGCTACGGCGGTGAGGACGTCTCCCATGCGGGCCGGATGATGGAAGTGACACTCCACGCTCACAATGGGAACCTGGATGCCTAACTCTTTCTCACAGCGCTCGATAGGGAATCCTACCTGCACCATCATTTCATCTCTTGCGATCTCGAAATAACGGATGTAGTTGGAGTGGTGCACCACGGCCATCTGGTCGGTCTCGTAGTAGCGGACGGGAAACGTTGTCTTGAAAGTGGCCATACCTTATTTACTCAGCTGGGCAATCTTGGCCTCCAGGCTCTCGATCTTGGAGAGGGCGTCGGCCTCTTTCTTGCGCTCGTTCTCAATCACCTGTGCGGGAGCGTGGGCGGTGAACTTCTCGTTGGAGAGTTTGGCGCGCACGCCCGCGAGGAACTTCTGCTGGTACTCGAGGTCTTTCTGGGCCTTGGCCAGTTCCTCGGCTACGTTCACCAGGCCTTCGAGGGCGATGAACATTTCGATGGTGCGGACCATGAAGACTACGCCCTGGGCATCGGCGAAATCGGCCACGCGCTCGACGGTGACGTTGGCAAGTTTCTCCACCACGGGGATGACGCTCTCCGGGAACTCGTTCCCCTTGATCTTAAGGGTAAGGTTCTCCTTGGGAGCGATGTTGCGCTGGCTGCGAACGCCGCGCACACCGTTCACGGCCTCGGCGGCCAGGGTGAAGTTCTCCAGGACCTTTGCATCGATGGCATCGGCCTTGGGAGTGGCTGCGTACATGATGGTTTCGCCTTCCTTGCGCTCTGCGATGTCCTGCCACAGTTCCTCGGTGATGAAGGGCATCACGGGGTGGATAAGTTTGAGAAGGGCCTCGAAGAAGTTCAGGGTGGCTTGCTGGGTTCCAGCGTCGATGGGCTGGCCAAAGGCGGGTTTGATTGCCTCCAGGTACCAGCTGCAGTACTCGTCCCAGAACAGCTTGTAGATGGTCATGAGGGCGTCGGAGATGCGGAACTTGCTGTAGTGGTCTTCCACCAGGGCGACGGACTCGGAGAGTTTGGCGCGGAACCACTCGATGGCTACCTTCTGGGCCTCGGTCTGAGGGACATCGGCCACCTGGAAGCCCTTTATGAGACGGTAGCTGTTCCAGATCTTGTTGCAGAAGGCCG
>JAEEGK010011943.1_pt1 | contig 19783 bp, 19 predicted proteins | sample 8958771 | NCBI WGS metagenome assembly JAEEGK01 (sample SAMN16246547, study PRJNA631951) | gut metagenome | biome: gut microbiome; feature: rumen; material: SC-attached | host: Bos | place: Iran: Karaj | collected 2018-10
GACGCACCAGGATATCCTGGATGGTGTTGTTCAGCATGTGTCCCATGTGGAGCACACCTGTTACATTGGGGGGCGGAATCACGATTGTATAAGGTTGACGTCCGTCGGGTTTACTGGCGAAGAGCTTGTTGTCGAGCCAGTACTGATACCATTTCGATTCGACCTCTTTTGGGTCGTATTTGCTAGCTAATTCCATATATAATATTTTAATATTTTGCAAAAATCGCTGCAAAATTACTAAATTTCCATTTAAAATTCGTACTTTTGCACGGAAAATCATTGATTTATGCATACAAAAGAAGAAAAAATGCAGGCTTTCGGTCGCTTTCTCGATGTTTTAGACGCCTTGAGAGCGAATTGTCCATGGGACAAAAAACAAACCAACGAGAGCCTCCGACCCAATACCATCGAGGAGACTTATGAGCTCTGTGATGCGCTGATAAAGAATGACATCCCTGATATCTGCAAGGAGCTGGGCGATGTGCTTTTGCACATCTGCTTCTATGCCAAGATTGCAGAGGAGAAGGCACAGTTTGATATGGCAGATGTCTGCAATGCCCTTACCCGTAAGATGATTACCCGTCATCCGCATGTGTACCACCCTTCACAGATAGATGCGGAGAATCCAAAACCACTACCGTATGTTCCTGAAGACCAGTCTAATGCTGATGTTGTTAAGGTTAATACAGTAGGTCAGGTTCTGGAGAACTGGGAGCAGATCAAACTCAAGGAGAAGGATGGTAACAAGAGCGTGCTGGCCGGTGTGCCCGATGCGCTGCCATCGCTCATCAAAGCCTATCGTATCCAGGATAAGGCACGTAATGTGGGCTTCGACTGGGCAGATCGTCAGGATGTATGGGCCAAGGTGCATGAGGAGCTGGCAGAACTCGAGGTGGAGTTGAACAAGGAAGATAAAGAGAAGTCAACCGAGGAGTTGGGCGATTTCCTGTTTAGTGTCATCAATGCCGCCCGTCTGTATAAGCTCAATCCGGATAATGCCCTTGAGAAGACCAATCGAAAGTTTATCAACCGTTTCAACTATATCGAGGCGCATAGCATCAAGATGGGTAAGCCCCTGAAGGATATGACCCTCGAAGAGATGGACCGACTGTGGAATGAAGCCAAAAAATTAGAGATATGAAAAAGCTATTTTTCCTGAGTGTGGCGATGGCCGCTGTGATGATGATGAGTTGTGGCGGTATGAGTCGTCCACAGGCTGAGCGTGAGGAGGATACTGTCGATGCCTACGACCAGGTGCGTGACCATACCCTTTATGGTCTCTGCGGTGGTGCGCCTTCAGCCACACAGCTGAAGCTGATTACCGATAGTGGCGACACCCTGACCCTTGATGTGTCACATGCCAAAGGCTCGCATCAGATGTTTGGCGCCATCAAGGCTGGCGACCGTCTGGCTGTGATGACCAACAAACAGAAGACCCTGGCTACCGAGGTGATCAACCTGAACTACCTGTTGGGCGACTGGGTGATGCCCGATCCGCTCGATGGTGCTGAGGAGGTGGGTATCCGTATCAAGGAAGGTGGTGTGGCAGAGTCGATAGAGATGACCAATATCACCTATCGCACCTGGCGAATCTTCAATGGTAAGTTGGAGATTACCTCCATCCGTGAAGGCGGTGGCGAATCAGAGGAAGTCAACTATTATGATATTCTGAAACTCACGCACGACACCCTGGTGTACCGGACCATTGGTAAACCTCAGGATGAGGTGGAGACGCTGGAGTATTCGCGTTGGAAGGAGAAACCTGAGCCCGATCTCCATGGCTTGAAGCTCGAGGAGCATCAGGATGAGTTTATGAAATTGTAAAAACAAACGATTTTGGAACCATTCAAAGTTCATATATTAGGATGCGGCAGTGCCCTGCCCACGCTTCGTCATAACGCCTCGTCGCAGGTGGTCGAGGTGCGTGAGAAGGTGCTGATGCTGGATTGCGCGGAAGGCACGCAGATGCAGTTGCGTAGATGTCGGGTGCGTTTCACCAAACTCAGTCATGTGTTTATCACCCACCTGCATGGCGATCATTGCTTCGGTTTGATTGGTATGATTTCCACTTTCGGTTTGTTGGGTCGCACAGCCAAACTGCATGTCCATGGCCCGAAAGAGTTGGGCCCCGAGTTGGAACGCCAGCTGCAGTTCTATACCCACGACCTGGGGTATGAGGTGGTGTTCTATCCCGTTGATACAACCAAGCGTGCTGTGGTGTTCGAGGATCGGAGCATCACCGTTGAGAGTATCCCGCTGGTTCACCGTATGCCCTGTTGTGGCTATCTGATCAGTGAGAAGCCGTCGCAGCCACATATCCGTCGTGAGATGCTGGATGCCTACCAGATTCCAGTCTCACAGGTGAATAACATCAAGTGTGGGGCCGACTGGACCACACCCGATGGTGATGTGATTCCCAATGAGCGTTTGGTGATGCCGGCTGACCCCGTCAGAAGTTACGCTTATCTGTCGGATACCCGGTATATCCCTGACCTCTGGCAGCAGGTGAAAGGGGTGAGTACCCTTTATCATGAGAGTACCTATGGCGACGACCATCTGCCACAGGCGGAGAAATACTGTCACTCTACAGCCCGTCAGGCAGCCATGGTGGCGCGCGATGCCGGGGTGGGTAAGTTGCTGTTGGGGCATTACAGCTCCCGTTATGACGATGAGACGGTGCTGCTGGATCAGGCGCGTGAAGTGTTCGAAAACAGTTTTTTGACTAACGAAATGGCTGTTTTCGATGTCTGAGCGCCTCGAAATGCCACTTTTTTAGCTTAAAATTTTGTTATTTCGGAAGATTTGTCTATCTTTGCCCCAACTATAGATAGATTTGCTTATTTGATTTATGCGGAAAATTCTACTTATCTCAACCATATTGTTCCTGCTGGCTGCTCCTGTGGTAGCTGCCGGTTTGCTGACGGACCCGGCTCCTTCGGCTCAGTTTGATGAGCCTACGATAGGGGTTGAAGGTCGTATCGTCACAGTGAGTGGCGCTCAAGGTGAGAAGCTTGAGGTGATATCGCTGACTGGACGAAAGGTGGCAGAGTATGATATCGATGCCCCTGTTCAGCGTGTGGAACTTAATCTGTCTAAAGGGTGTTACATATTAAAAGTTGGCAAAGTAGTCCGCAAGGTATCCATCCGATAATCCTCGGTTGGTTAGGCGTCTGTCTGTTGCTCACTTCCTGTTTGGGGAGAGGGCGTGAACTGACGGAGGCAGAACAATCCGCATTTGGTATCTATGTCAATGAGATGGACAGCACGCTCTCTGGCGTGTGGTTCGATCGGATGGGTGTGTCGCCAGATGCCGATTCGGTGTTGGCATACCTGAGTCGTGAGGTGCCCCGTAACGGTCTGGATACCGCCGCTTTTTTTCTTCCGCAGATAGCACGCGACTTGGAGATCGTGCATCAGTTGGCCTTCGATTCGGTGGGGGTGAGCATCAATGAGCTGCTGCCCCGTCTGGAGGCGCGTCTCAGCAAGGCTTATATCCGCTATGTCACCGGTCAGCGCTATGGGTTTATGAAGCCCCGTGTCTTCAACCGTCTGGATCATAAGGTGGGTCATCCGGACATCTTTGCCCGTGTGTTTGATGACGACCCGGCTCTGCCCGATACCACCGTGGCAGCCAAGAAGATGGGGGAGAGTGACCGTGTAGCCTATCTCCAGTCGTCAGCCCCAACCTCCTATATCTATCAGGCGTTGCTGCGAGAGATGGATCAGACCACCGATGCCGGCAAGCGCCGGCTGTTGGCTTTGAACATGGAGCGTTGCCGCTGGCAGATTGCCCATCCCGAGGCCAACCAGCGTCAGATACTGGTTAATATTGCAGCCCAGCAGCTCTGGGCCATCAACAGCGATAGTGTGCTCAGCATGCGTATCTGTTGTGGGGCGGTGCCTACCAAGACCCCGTTGCTGCATAGTGCCATCAGTTACATGCAGGTGAATCCCGAATGGGTCATCCCACAGAATATCGTGAAGAACGAGGTGGTGCATCACGCAGGTGATTCTGCGTTTTTTGCCCGTAACCGTTACGCGATTATTGATAAGGCGTCGGGTGACACCCTTCAGGTGACCCATGTCGATGCCGATGCCTTGCTCTCCGGTAAACTGCGTGTCAGTCAGAAGAGCGGCCCGGGCAACTCCTTGGGGCGCATCGTGTTCCGCTTCCCCAATGATTATTCCATCTATCTTCACGACACCAATAACCACAGTGCTTTCCAGCGCGAACGCCGTACCCTGTCGCATGGCTGTGTCCGTGTGGAGAAACCGTTCGAGCTGGCTTGCTTCCTGTTGCCTGATGTCGATGAGTGGACACGTGAGAGCATCCGCATCTCCATGGATATGCCGCCAGTCACCGACCGTGGTCGTGAGTGGTTGCGCCAGCATGCTGATGCACCACGGCCGTTCAGGTTGATATCCTATCATGATGTGCAGCCGGATGTGCCATTATACATATTGTATTATACCGCCTTTCCCAATCCCCAGACAGGTGCCGTTGAATACTGGCCCGATCTGTATGGATTTGACAAGGTGATGAGTCAGGAACTGAAATGGATAAGCGGAGAGAGTTCGAATCGATAGTACGTGACAATAGCGAGCAGCTATATTGGCAGATACGTCGCATCGTGCTCACTCACGATGATGCCAATGATGTGCTTCAGAATGTGTTTCTGAAGGCATGGAACGGCTATGACAGTTTCCATGGCGAGTCGAAGGTCTCTACCTGGCTGTCGCGTATCGCCATCAACGAGAGTCTCGATTTCCTGCGTCGCAACAAGTATGCGGCTTCTGCCTCTTCCGATGACCTGTCGGTGGCCAACACGCTGTTGGCAGATGAGTATTTTGATGGCAACGAGACCGAGGCGCTGCTGCAGCAGGCCATCGCCCAGCTGCCCGATGTGCAGCGCACGGTGTTCCAGTTGCGCTACTTCGAGGAGATGAAATACAGCGATATCAGCGAGTTGCTCAAGACTTCCGAAGGGGCATTGAAAGCCTCTTATCATATAGCGGTGAAAAAGATTACTGAATTTTTTAAGTCGCGCGATTAAACTATTTGAATATCAATACGTCATATATACGATGAACGAAGAAATGTACATACAGGAGAAGGTTGGAAAGCGGAATCCGTTCTGTGTTCCTGAAGGTTATTTTGATAACCTGACTGCCCAGGTGATGCAGCAACTGCCTGAGCAGCCTCAGCGTCGTGCCAAGTCGGTGTTCATGCGCCCTGTATTCTATGCCGCTGCCAGTATCTGTGTGTTGTTGGTAGCAGGTGCAGCCTGGCTGTGGCATATGGAGATGGCTGCCTCATCCGGGGCGCCTGTACAGGCACAGGTGGCTACCCAGCCCCAACAGACAGAAGGCGATGTCTACATTGATGAAGCGGCGGACTACATGATGCTTGATAATCACGAAATCTATGCCTATCTGGCAGAAAGTTATTAATATATGTTGATGATGAAAAAACTACTTATATCCAGTGTTTTGATGTTGGTGATGGTACTTGGCGTTAAGGCCGAGGAGCAGCAGAAGTTCTCACCAGAGAAGTTTCAGGCTGACTTAGAGCAGTGTATCACTAACGAAGCAGGACTGACTACTGAAGAGGCTGCCAAATTCTTCCCCCTTTATCGGGAGATGCGTCAAAAGCAGCGTAAGGTATATAAGCAGATGCATGAACTCTTCAAGTTACCCAAGGATGAGGCTTCTTGCAAGCGTGCCATCCAGCGTCGCGACCAGTTGGAGATAGAGCTGAGACAGATTGCTCAGACCTATCACAACAAGTTCCTGCGGGTGATTCCGGCTTCAAAGGTGCTGGCCACTATCGCTGCCGAGGATAAGTTCCATCGCCGGGCTTTCCGTAACTGGGGCAAACACCGCTGATCTCGCAGCGTTCACAGTGAGGTTTCCTCGCTGTGCATACATACCGTCCATGTAATAACAGCCAATGGTGCGCATTAGGTATATCCGCTTCTGGAATATACTTGGTGAGCGCCATTTCTACTTTATAAGGGGTGTTGTCGGTTTTGTTCACCAGGCCTAAGCGGTGGGCTACCCGGTACACGTGGGTATCGACCGCCAAGGTCGCCTTGCCGAAGGCAACGCTCTGAATGACATTTGCCGTTTTGCGCCCCACGCCAGGTAGGGTAAGGAGGTCGTCCAAGTTGTCGGGCACCTCACCGTTGAACTTATCCATCAGCACCCGTGCCATCTCTACCAGGTGTTTGGCTTTGGCGTTGGGATATGACACACTTCTGATCCATTCGAAGATGTCTTCCTCCTCAGCGGCAGCCATTGACTGGGCGTCGGGGTAATGGGCAAACAGGTCGGGTGTTACCTGATTGATGCGTTTGTCGGTACACTGGGCGCTGAGTACCACAGCCACCAGCAGCTGGAAGGTGCTACCAAAGTCCAGTTCAGTATTCACGATAGGCATTTTCTCTCTGAAATGTGCCAATATCCGGTCGTATCTTTCTTGTTTTTTCATCCTGCGGGCAAAGATACGAATAAAAAAACAAATACTTTGTATTTTTATCAAAAAAATCACTAACTTTGCAGCGCAATGATACATTATCTGCGATTGCTCCGCCCCCTGCAGTGGCTCAAAAACGTGTTTGTCTTTGCGCCCATCTTCTTCAGCAATAACCTGTTGAAGCCTGAGTTCTTTTGGCCAACCTTGGTGGTGTTTGCATCGTTCTGTCTGATATCAAGTTCCATCTATTGCTTTAATGATTTGAAGGATGTCGAGGCCGATAGGCTCCATCCCAAGAAGTGTCATCGCCCCATCGCATCAGGCCAGGTGTCGGTGATGGGTGGCTATACGATGATGGTGCTCTGCACCATTGGTGCCCTGGTGCTCCTGCCGTTGGCACAGAGCGTGAACACCAGTTATCTCTATATGATTATCATTGGCTATTGGCTGATGAATATCGGTTACTGTCTGAAGTTGAAGCAGTATGCCATCCTCGATGTCTCCATCATTGCCATCGGTTTTGTGATGCGTGTGCTGGTGGGTGGTGTGGTCACTGATATCTGGATTTCGCATTGGCTGGTGATGATGACCTTCCTGGTGACGCTTTTCCTCGCCTTTACTAAACGAAATGACGACTATCGTATCTATGAACAGACGGGCACCAAGCCCCGTGTGTCGATAACCGGCTATAACAAGACTTTCATCAACGAGGCGACAGCCATCATCGCTTCTGTCACCCTGGTGTGCTATATCATGTACACCATGTCGCCAGAGGTGATACAGCGTTTAGGCACCCGTTATGTCTATCTCACCTCAGGTTGGGTGCTGGCAGGTTTGCTGCGCTATCTGCAGAATATGATTGTATTCGGCCTTAGCGGCAGCCCCACCAAATCACTGGTCAAAGATCACTTTATCCAACTCTGTATCTTGGGTTGGATTGCCTCTTTCTTTGTGATTATCTACCTGTAAATCTGCCCATAGGTTATTTTTTGTTTAAAAGATAAAAATTGTTAATTTTGTCGGATTTATTGGTATTTTCTTTCTGTTTAGGAGAAAAATTTCCTATTTTTGCAAAATAGAAAACATTTAATCGATTAATTATTTGACAGACATGAAAAAGCGCTTAAGGATGCCTATAAGCTTTTTAACAGTTGGGGTGAGGATCCTGTCAGCTCTACTGACTGGTTTCTCGAGCCTGTAAGTGGAAAAGTATTTGATAATTAATAATAGAAGAGTATGAAGAAGATTTTAACATTAGCAATTCTAGGATTGATACTATCCGGTTGCTCAAAAGGCTTTGATGTGCCCGAACCGACGCCCAATCCACCAGACCCGGCACCTGGAATCACGGATGAGGACATCAAGAATCATGCAGAAACTGTGTTGGGTGTTACGATTCCTGTAGATCAGGATTGGACAGCAACCGTGAATGGTAGTGTAACCGCCAATGTAGATGCCTCGGTTAAGAAAGTGGCTATTATGGCGCTGATCAGCCAGATTGATTCAGATGGTGAGTCGTATAATTCCATGACGATCTTGAATGAGGTGGCTACCAATGGTCAGACATCTTTGAAGATCTATTTCGATGCACCTTCTAAGAACGCGGGACTCTATGCTGCATTCTATACTGATAAAGGATGCTACTACGAGAAGATTGAGGGCAACACCGTCTCTCTGAATCAAAAGGCCAAGACACGTGCCACTACAGACGTGTTCTCTTTCCCAGAAGGAGAGGTGACCATTGCCTCTTCGGAATCGTCTTATGCTTCTCAGCGTAGTGGCTATCTGGTAGCAGGGGTTACTGATGAGAAATTGTATTCGTTGAGTGATTATACAGCGTTGAAGTTGGGTGCACCTGTTTATTCTGAGGCTTATGCCAATCGCTTACGTGACCTGCTTTTTGCTTATTTCCCCAATGGCAGAGATCATCAGAACATTAAGAAAGTAAGAGAATCTGGTTATTCTGATGATAATGCCTATCGCACAACTACTGGTGAAAGTCAGCCCGTTGTGGTTTGTCCTATCTATAAGAATGATGGTGGCTATAAGGAGGTCATCAATTCAGATTTTTACTATTACTATTTCAAACCAGCAGATTTGGAGGGGGCTACAGATAAGGTGGCTTTCCTGCAGAACCTGCCAAAGTATAAACTGATACCTTTTGGTGACCATTTCGTAGGCGATAAAGATGATGTGCTCGCCAAGACAGCTGCCTATGCCTGTCTCTATTTTGGTGATGGTGCACCTGAGGTCGGTACAAAGGGCGATTTCCAGTTTCCTGCGGGCTATAAGATTGGCTTCATGGTTCGTGCTAAGGCAACTTCAAAGCAAGGAGAACTATATTTTGATGGTCGCCTGAATACCAAGATTAATACTGATAATAATTATCATTTCAAAAGCTCTAATCTGAAAGATGGTGATCCACGTGCCACCTGGTTCAAAATGGAAGACAGAGTACTGCTTTGTTTCGAGTCGGGTACCGATGGTGACTTCAATGACATTTTGTTGGAGGTTGAAGGAAGTGTGACTGATCCTGAAGTTGTAACAGAGTTTGAGTACAACACTTATACCTATTGCTTCGAGGACAGGCAGTTGGGTGACTATGATTTGAATGATGTTGTGATCCAGGCGAAACGTCTGGATGCCACCCATGTGCAGTATGCTATCGTGGCTTGTGGTGCCAACGATAATCTGTTTGTGAAGAATATCAATGCCGGTGTGATTAATGATAATACGGAGATCCACTCCCTTTTCGGCAAGAGTACAGGTCAGTTTATCAATACAGAGAGCGGTGCTGCATACATTGACCCCATAGTAGTGACTAAGGAGGTGCCAGAATCGTTCAGTTTCCTGACCGAATCCACTCAACCTTATCTGTATGACAAGACGACTGGTTTGGAAGTGAAGCTCTCGAAGAAAGGGCAGGATCCACATGGTATCATGCTGCCATATGATTTCAAATATCCTCTTGAAAGGGTTTGTATCAAGGATGCCTATAAAAACTTTAATGACTGGGTTTCAAAAAATAAAGATATCCTCTCTACCATTTGGTATACTAAGCCGGTCAATGGCAAGGTATTCACCAAGTAAATAATAGGGTGAATGAAAAAGAATCGTGTGAAGTGACATGCTTCACACGATTTTTTTGTATTTTTTTTTAGAATAATTTGGTTGTCAATAAAATATTTCATATATTTGTCGCAAAATTATAAATATTAACCTAATCATCCTGAGAACATGAAAGCCCTCCGCCCCTGATGGAGCAGGAGAGCCTGTGAGAGAAATTGGCAGTGACCCAAGCGAGGGGTCATCAATGGGAGTTAATCCTCCTCAGAGCCACCGTTGTTATTGCCACCTCCTCCGTTGTTTGAGCCGGAATCGTCTCCACTGACAGGGCTTGTTGTCACGCTGCCATCAGGGCTGATAGTTGTCTGCGTGCCGTTTTCTGCAACGAGGATGATCATGGTGTTGTCGCCAGAACTCTTTTTGAGCGTGATGCTGTTGGGCCAGGGGCCAGTGAGGAAAACGTCGCTGTAACCGCTTCGGGAGGCAATCTTAATCTGGTTTGGATGAGCCATCGCATAGGAGCTGATGGCGGCCTCTACATCATTGATGGTGATGATCTCGCCTGCCAGGTAGCGGTCGGCCACAGGACCGAGCGCTTGTGTGAGTGCCTTACCGTTGCTACTGTAGTAGCGGTTATTGGCTCTCTCCTTGTTGTCAGACGCGAAAGTCTGCTTGATGGTGTTCAGGTGGAGCTTCATGTGTTGCTGCACGAACTTGAAGATAGCCTGTCGCTTTTTGGCCTTGGGGGTGTTAAAGACACTTGCAGGCATCTGAGGCAGACTACGTGCGAAAGTCTTGCCGTTTACACTGTAATAGGTGATACCGTCGATGGTACCGGAACTTTTGCGGCCTACGCCAATTTGATTAATCTTTACCATAATACAAAATTTTAAAAAGTGAATGATGTTATTAATTTATGGATCCTCCTTCAACTGCTACCCGGGATGCGGCTGTCGTTGGATTCCGATGGCAAAGATACAATGACATTTATCCTGGAACCAAGGAAGAAACTATATTTCTTCTTTCTTCCAGATATTAAGCTGATTATCAGATAATTATATAAAGTGTATGGAAGTTAGGAATCCTCTTTATTCCAGCCAGATTTACCCATATTTACATCAGTTCATACTTGGCTGGATGTCATCTACCTCGGTAGAGGTAAGTTCGCAGGTACTTCTATCTGAAGTATTCTGCTTATGTTGTCGTGCTGCTATAGACCCACTGCCTGGTGAGAAGGTATATGCTCGCTATGTGATGGAACTTAAAAGCCGTTATGGAAGTGATAGGCTGGCTGAAATGATACTGTGTCTGTCATGGGTTGTACTGATGGTACAGGAAAAACCTTCTTATGCGTTGAACGCCTTTGCACAGCAGTTGCATTCTCTTATTCGTCATGCTTCTATCTATGTCAGTGCTCGCCAGTTAGCAGTGAACATCAGACAGCATGAGCGGCATATTCATACAGATTTCGAATTGTCTCCTGGCTATTGTTATGAAGATCTGAATCCTGTTTGTAACATTGATGCTCAATCCAATAGCATTTCTCGCAAGAAAGCCATGAATATAGCTGATAAAGAGGTGATACGAGAGGAGGTTCTTACTTGGGTTAGTAGGGTAAGACCTCTTTTGATTGACTCTTGGAAGACTGATTTTCTGAAATACTGGGAGGATATCCTTAATATGCCAGAAGTGAAGGAGAGAATATTTAATCCAGGTAAGCAGAAACACACCAACTTCAACCAATATCTGGTGGGTAATATTCTATATTATATGTTTGATGAATGTGGAGCCTGGAGCGAAGATGACGATTATAATGCCAGTGCCGTATGTATGAAACTAATTGGTACTACAGAACATCAGCTACGCAAAGAGCTCGCAAAAAATCCCCCAGAAGATATCTCAAAGCGTCTGTATTCATATTTTACAAAAAAATAATTATTTAGTCATATGAGTCGTAGATATAATTATATTCATAGGCCAGAGTTGCCTATTTTAAAGAATGGTTTTAAACCATATCAGATTATTGCAGGTTTCTTGTCACAGAAACATGATAAACTGAATATGGCTCGCCTTGCCTGCCAGTTGAAAAACCTAGGTAACAATCAACTGATTAGTGACACGTTGGGCAAGTTGTCGCGGATTTCTCCTGTCATTAATCGACTGGTGTGGGGTAATTCATGTCCGAAAGAGGTGGAGCAGTTAGGAAATGGTGACAACACTTTTTTCTTTAAACCCGTATCTTTGGAATCTGAACTTAATTGGATTATTTTAGGACTCAGACCGTATAAAGGACTTCTTGAAGAATTTGTAATTTTGCGTGACCAGGTTGAGCGTGACATTCTTTTGGGGCACTATGATGAAGCAATTGCACTTTTGGAAAAGAGTGTAAAGAGATTCGGTTATTCTGTGTGGTATTATGAGATGAGACTCACCATCGCAGGGTATCAGGATAATGTGAGTGAGTGTTACCAATTATATACTGAGGTTAATGAGGCTTACCGAAAGATTGATGGACTTGGGGTTGTATCCATTCTTGTGCAAAACCTTGGGAATCGTAGCCTCAGTAAAACACCAATGCATTATGATAATATGCTTGTAACTCACTTTAAGCGTAATCATAATAGTGGCAGTCGCCTTGATTATTATCTGTATCGTTTGAATTATTATCAATATTATGATCTCGACTGTTTGGCAGAGGTCTTGATGATGGAAAACATTCAGTCTGCTGTTGACCGTTATATGATTTTGCTTTATGTTTTGCGCTCGATGTATGCTTCAGGTAATAAGATGCAGCCAATGGCCCTGCGTTATGCGAAACAACTGTATAAACTATCAGCTGATGCACAGCTTCTTCCTTTCTTGGCGCTTGACAGTTTCGCCTTATTGCCGGATAGCTATTTTGATGAAACATTTATTGTTATTCTTGATAACTATTATACTGGCCATTACGAAACTTGTGCAGAATTATGCCGGGTTTTTCTGGAACAAAATCCTTCCAATCTTTGGGTTATAAAAATATATTGTCGTTCTCTGATGTTTCTTCATAAAGGTTTCGTTCCTGTAACTTCAAATGTTGAATCTTTGCTATATACCATTACCTTCAATACATACAAGGTAATGGTTGAAAAAAATAAAACGCCATTTGTAGAAAAGTTAAACTCTGTTTTGAAAAATATTTATGGTCTTCACATCGCAGCCTCGCTCGATTGTTTTGTGAAATCAGAACTGCTTGAACCTCATCCAGAATTATTAGACTTACTGACCACTTCTCAGTTTGATCCTTTTTTTATCAAGGCGTTCGAAGATGTAGAAAAGCAAGTCTCCTATCTTGAACACGGGGTGTACCATATACCGGGTTCTGCAGCCATTCAATATCGAAAGCAGTGTGTTGAGCGTCATATTAGTGCTATTAGTCCCGTGGTCGCCTATATACGAGACGTCGATACAGCTAAGATAACCTATGAAAATGGTGAGTATAAGCAGGCCTTGATTCAATGGAAAACAATCTTTGATAATAATCACGATTCTATCCCTACTGCGCAGACTGCAGTAGAATATATTTATCGTTCATTGGTGGCTTTGGGGACTGACTACCGTCAGGAAGCTGTTAGATTCTACATGGATTGCTATATTGAAAATCATTCGTTTGTTTCAAAAATTGATACGTCTGATTTTATGAATGCCATCAAACACTCGCGTTATAAAGGGTTGCGGAATGACTTGGACCTAATGCTCTTTGTATTTCTAAATGCAAACAAGTATCCTCAAAAACAGTTCGTGTTGGAGCAATGTTGTAAGTATGAACGTGTGGAATTGCCATCGGATCTGATTGAACGATTTAACAAACGGGGAGATCCTGTAAAAGTAGAGTTGTTTTTTTATATACTTCTGACAGATGATATTCTGTATCATCATTATAAACTCCATTCTACAAATGATGTGCTGGATGAGAAGCTGAAAATAGTAAACTATCTTATGACGAGATATCCGTCTGAGAAACGATACTCGGATATGTTTATGGAACTGATGCATGAGATGGTTGCTTATCGTGGAATGAATAAATTGGATGATAGTAAGATCTATGTTAACGAGGATGCTGTGATGAAGTATGAACTCTGTGATATAGGTCCCCTCTTTGAAAGATTTCGTAAACAAGCAGCGCTATCACGAAACAGTGGGACTGTCGTAGTGGTGGGAAATTACAGCCTTTCCGACCCGGTTGGTCTTTCTGAAATACTGAAGGATACTGTATCGTATTCAGATGATGCTGTTGCTGATGTTGCTGTAGAGCTGTTTAATAAAATACGTCATGCATTCCTTAAGAGCCGTTTTGGCTTAGGTACATATCTTAGTACTCGTATCCGTCATGGTGTATTTGATGGAGAGATGCGCTCTTTCCTGAAAGAACTCGATTTAATACTCAGCACAGACAAGGGACGTTATGTCGCTAATACACATTGGCCAAATCAGTATCATCTTGATAGCGATACATGTCGGGTACTTAATTCGGCTTTGATTAAGTTTTCAGAAAATACCGATGAATTGATAACACACTTCAAAGATAGTGTCATTCAAATTCGCGAAAATGAAAACGATACCAATGGGGGGCTCTTCTGTTACGACCAACCTACGAAAGAAATATCCCGCCGCTTATTGATATTTGAGGGTACAGCAAAGGATAGTCAGGAATTCTGCCATATGGTCATGGAATGGCTCTGGGAAATCACAGAACAGTGCTTAGATAACATTCGTGATAGAGTAAGAGAGCAGCTAAAACCTTCATTTACGTATAATATATCTATGTTGGAAAAGGGACTCGAGCAGATTACCTCGCATGCTACTTTTAAAGCCGATATTCATAATGCTATTAATAAAGCGCGAGAAGAATTAACTACTCGACTAGTAAAAGTGGAGAAATGGTTTTATCGTCAAGAGACAAAGCCGGAGGATTTTATACTCTCTGATTATGCTAAGATGGCTTTTGATACAACAAGTAAGTATTCAACTGAAGTTAATGTTAATATGGATGTTTCAATACCTTCTAATATGCCTCTGTTCAAAGCTCAGTACAGTGCTTCGATGTTCGATTTGTTGCTCATTTTCTTTAAGAATATGTTTAACTACAGTTTTGATGAAGATGAAAGACCGACTATGTTCCATGTTGATATGAGTGATAATCAGGTGATGCACTGGCATCTTGAGAACAAACTGCGACAAGGGGAAGATGAAAATGAACTCAATAAGTTATTCCAAGATCGGATAGGTGACGAGAATCGTATACAGAAAGAGGGTGGAAGTGGCTTGGTGAAAGCCATGAATATTATAAGATTCGATTTTGGCGAACCTAAGAATTATTATGAAATAGTTGCCTCTGAGGGCAAATGTATGGTTGATGTTTATATAAATCTCACAAATATGATTATATGAGAAAAATATTATTAGTTGAAGACTATGAGGAAAAAGCGGTCAATATCATTGCTTTTCTGCATGAAGGATTTCCTGACTTTGAAGTGGAACGCTGTTCTGCTTATAACACGGCCCAGGAGGAAATTTTTGATAATCCGGATAAGTATGATCTCATACTGTTGGATATGTCTATGACTACTTATGACCTCAAAACAGATGCCAGTGGTGGCAAACCGGAACCTTCCGCAGGATATGACATTTTGGAAGGGATGTATCTTCGGAGTATTATCACACCGGTTATTGTGGTTACCATGTATAATGTTTTTGGCCGGCGTGAGATGTCCTCTTTCCATAAAGAGTTTATGGAGAACTATCCACAAAACTATCGTTCCTATGTGTTTTATTCTTCTCAGCACAATGATTGGAAGAATGATTTAAAGAATAAAATTAAAGAAGCATTAAAATGAGTTTAGATATATTGATTATTGATGATAATGAGAGTAAGATAGACGCATTACGTAAAGTAATAAGTCCTTTATTTGCTGAGGGAGAACTCTTGATAGAGGAAGCCCATATGATCTCTGATGCACGTGAGCAAATGCGACTTAAAGCCTACGATCTTATTATTCTAGATATGGTAATACCGGAGTTAGAGGGTGAAGAAGCATTGCGTACAGGTGGTGCGGATTTCTTGGAGGAAATTGAGAATAATGATAGCGTTCAAAAACCACTGCAAATTATTGGTCTTACAGAGTTTGAGGCAGAATACAAAGAGCTACAGGATGAGTTCCGTAATCGTCTATGGCATTTACTGTTCTATTCCCAAAGTCATCTAGAGTGGAAAAAGCAGTTGAGGGACAAAGTACTTCAATTGTATAGGATGAAGAATGATTTTATTCGTGGTTTGGAACTTCGGAATAAATATGATATTGGTATCATCTGCGCGCTCAGCGAAGAGTTTGATAATCTATTAGAAGCTTTTGATTGTGATTGGACTGAGATACAAATTCCACCCCTTCCTTATAGTTTTCGAACAACTACACTGACGACGCGCGGTATGAGAGATCTCCGAATCATTGCTGCCTGTACAGAGTATCCTGGTGTATGTGCAACAACGGTGCTAGCTACCTCGATTTATAATTTGGCACATGTGGAGGCTATCTTTATGACCGGTATCACTGCTGGTTTTAAGAATAATGATATTTTGATTGACGATGTGGTTGTAGCAGAATCAGTTATAGACTATGCCAAAGGAAAAGTTATAGAGAATTCTGACCAACTGGGGGAAATCGGACTTCTCCATGAAATCAGCCAGATATCTGCTAATCATGGTTTGATTTCTAAGGTTTCTGCATTTTGTAGAAAGCAGGGTGTTATTGATGATATCAACGATGATGTTCGTCGTCGGCAACTGAAAGACAAACGTACCAATATTACACCCCATGTTTCAAAGACTGTTTGTGGTCCTTTTGTTATGCAGTCTGAGTCAATAATGGAGATGTTGCTTAGTGATGACCGTAAGTTGCAGGCACTTGATATGGAGGGGTTTGGGTTGTATTTCGTTTCCCATGTATTAGGTTGTCCAATGTTGTGGATGAAAGCAGTATGTGATTATGGCATAGATGGAAAAGATAATTCTCGGCTCCAGGCTTGTTCTTATATTAGTGCAAGGTTCTTATTTGAATTTTTACGCGAGGAGTTTTAGTCTCTTTTCAAGTTCTACCCAAGCATCACCCAAGCACTACCCAAGCTCACCCAAGCTCTACCCAAGCTCACGAGCTTGGGTAGAGCTTGGGTAGAGTGATGCTGATAGGAGCCTGATATGACGCTCGTGCTTATCTGATTCTATTCTTGAGTGGAATAGTTATATCGTTTTTTTGAGTTGTTTTATCTCGAATATTTGCAATAATCAGAAAAAAACTGTATCTTTGCCCACGATTGATATGAAAAAGAAATATGGGCTATATGTTGTTATTGGAATAGTGGTATTAGGTATATCCTTATATCTATATAATAACTTGTTCCCTAAAGACTTCGGCCATAAGGTTGTAGTCTGTATTCCAGTATATGGTCAAAGCTATGCTTTAGGTGAAGAGGCTATCAGATTAACAAACTTTGATTCGCTCCGCATAAAATACAATGGTAGAATAGTGACGGAAAAACTTGACTACACTTTTGGCTATTTTGATCATAGTAGTCAATTCAAACAATGGATTAAACGCCTACTGAACTACGATAAAAAAGCATTTGAACTCTCTGTATATAGTATGGCTGAAGTTTTAGCCTCCAGTTTGGGTGAAGATACTATAGTCTGCATATTCCCAGGCGGGCATGGTATGAATACCATTCAGCAGTTGATGAAGCCAGCTGAACCATACCAAAAGTTTATTAAGGAGATTGCTACAGCTTATGAGAGGGCTCAGGATAGGGGATGGGAATTTATCGTGCCGGCTGTTTGCTGGATGCAAGGCGAGTCGGATATCGTAGAATATCCCGACTATGACTATAAGGAATATTTTCATCGGATGTATAACAACTTGAATGCCGATATTAAAAACGTGACTCACCAGAAAGAGGACATTCGAATCATCTGTTACCAATCATCTACAATAACAAAAGGCCTACGTTATAAGCCAAACGATTATGATGGTATAGAGTCTAAAACTCCTACTGCTCAGATGGAATTGATACGGGATGATTCGTTAATATGGGCGAGTGGACCTACGTATCCTTATGATTTTGTGAATGAGTCGCTTCATATTGATGCTGTTGGTCAGCAAGGCATTGGTAAACTTGCGGCAAAATCAGCCTTAGGTATTATCAGAAAACAGAAAAGGAATATCGGTTTAGTTCCTATTGCATATCATGTTGAAGGCAACGATATCCGGATTGACTTTAATGTCCCCAATCCACCGCTATGCTTTGATACGGTTCAAGTAAAGAAGATTGCTAATTATGGCTTTAATGTCATTCGCCGCGATGGAACAGATATTGTATCTGATGTTGTGATTGATAATAATGCTGTTGTGATTCTTTGTGTAGAGTCCCCCAATGACTGCAAACTTCGTTATGGTATTAATGGTGAATTCCTCAAAGGTGGCCGCAATCATGGTCCAAGAGGTAATTTGCGGGATTCGGAGAAGGATGTTTCTAATTGGTGTTTAATCTTTGAAAGGTTCATTGTACAATGAAGGTATTTATGGTTCATGAGGATCCCTGGAATGCAGGTAATCCGTTTATATATACTCTTATAGAAGGGATTAAAAAAACTCATCCTGAGTGTAGTATGGGGTGGGGACGAGAAAACTTTTGGAGTGATGAGATTCTTTCTTATGATATTGTACATTTCCATTGGCCTCAAACTTTTATGGGAAAGGACCCGCATACGGAAACAGATCTCTTGTGTCATATTGAGAATGTGAAATCTTCAGGGGTTAAGATTGTGGCTACATGTCATGATTTAGAGCCGCACTATGACCAATTTGCAGATAAGGCTGAATCAATGAGGATTGTTTATTCTCATTGTGATGCTATTTTCCATCTTGGCAACTACAGTAAAAGGCTTTTTGAGAAAAAGTATCCTAACGCCGTCCATTATTTATTGCCTCATCATCTATATGATACTGTTTATACTAATTTCCCATCGAGAGAGGAATCTCTAAAAAAATTAGGCTTGCCAGATAATCGTATATATATATTATGTTTTGGTGCATTTCGGGCGCAACAAGAGAGAGAATTGATTTTCTCTCTCAGTAAACAGCTTGCCGATAAAAATATTGTTATTCTTGCCCCAAGCTTTATGAATATTTGGTGGCATTCTTTTCGATTGCTTCATAAACGTCTCATAAAATGGTTCTATAAATTTCGCTATCATATTTATTGTACAGGTAGTACTTGGCGTGCTGTTAGTGACGAGAGTCTTCCTTATTATTATGGTGCTGCTGATATCGCTTTCATACCAAGGCTGAAGATCCTGAATTCTGGAAATGCCTTGATGCCGATGCTTTTTGGTAAAGTGGTAGTAGGGCCTGATTGTGGAAATGTTGGTCCTTTGTTGCACCAGTGGAATTATCCGGTGTTCTCCATAGATGATATAGGTAATTTAGGAGCTATTGTTAGAAGAGCATTACAAATGGAAATAAATGGAGCTGGTGCTAAAAATAGACCTTGCCAATTAGACAATTATTCTACAGCAGTAATCGCAGATAAACTGTTTGCTGCTTATATGGATATTGTTGCATTATAATGGAAGTAGTTAGATTTTTGTCTTCCTATACTTCATATATATATAATTGGGTAGATATAATATCAAGAACTTGCCTGTTTTACTGAATCCGCATTGACTATAATACTTGTTAAGTATTTGTTTGTTACCTCTGATGAATCTTAATATTTTTCTTATGCGCTCATCGGAATAGTATTCAGGGAATAAAGCTACTTTTCCAAGGAGCTCATTATAATACATCATTATGTGGACGGTACTCCATTCTTTCACAATTTTTGTTTCGTTCTGCACTTCTTTTAGGGTAACCTGTACTCTGCTATTTCTATTGTCAATATATTGACTGATATTTTCTTTAAAAAAGGCATGTGCAAGCGAATTATTACGGTGGGTGTATTCATAAAGAGGTTCATCAACAATAACAGTGATTTTCGCTTTTGTAAAAGATCTGATGTTAAATATAAAGTCTTCGTCTGTACGGAGACCTGGATCATTCTCAATATTGTAATCTCTGAGCATTTGTCTTTTATATAATTTGGTCCAACACTGAGAATAAATTTTGTCTTTCGAAAAGAAATGGATGAGGCTTTCTTCGTGGTTTAACACATATAGCT
>JAEEGK010011945.1_pt1 | contig 19780 bp, 9 predicted proteins | sample 8958771 | NCBI WGS metagenome assembly JAEEGK01 (sample SAMN16246547, study PRJNA631951) | gut metagenome | biome: gut microbiome; feature: rumen; material: SC-attached | host: Bos | place: Iran: Karaj | collected 2018-10
CTTCAGTAACTACGGTCCAGGCTCGGGCATCACAGGACCCAGCGGCAACTTCGATGCTATCCCCAACGTGGCCAAATGGCTGCTGTCGTTCGACATGCTGGTGGGCCGCCTGGAGATTTTCACGATCTTACTTCTCTTCACACGTAGTTTCTGGCGGGCGAAATAATGCTATTTAGTATATTTGAGAACGAGCCCATAGGATACGACAAAGATGACGATGAGCATAATCACACCACCCATGATGTAATAGAGGGCTAAAGTCAGCGTACTGCGCCAGATGGTCTTGACCATGCTGAATCCCATCATCCTTCTGAAACAAGCAGTTATTGCCGTGATGACGACAATCAGCTCTAGGAATGCCATTATTTCGAAAACGTTGGTGGAGATGGGATAGATGAGGTTGATCACACAGCGATACAGTACTAAGAAAACCAAAGCATAGACCAAGGCGACGGTGTATTCGGCCCAATAATAGCGTTTTCGGTTCTGCTTGCCATAACATCTCCTCGCCGCAATGATAAACAAAGGCAGGGTGAGCATATAACACAGCGTGTAATGGTTGAGGTAAAAGTGGAACGCATTGACGAGGAGTCGGTTGATTTCGAGAGCTATTTGCGAATTCGCTGCTGCATTGTTGGAGAAATCCAAATCCAAGTCGGATGATATTTCACCAATACTACCTGTAAGGGTAAAGATCAGCACATAGATCGTTAGGGTCAGAAACAGCATGGGGAAGGGGGAGACATACTTTCTGCGCTTCCCGTCGAGGATCTCGGCAATCATTTTTCCGGGACGCGAAAACAGGTTTTTGAAGGTGTAGGCAATACCTCCGTCCCTGCCTAAAACGGCCGCAAGGAGGTTCTCCCAAATGAATTTTATCGTGAACCGTCCCGTGTCGGCGCTTTGTCCGCACTCGGGGCAGAACTTTCCTTCGAACTCCTTGCCGCAATTGAGGCATTTTACTACATTGATTGCTGTGCAATTTGTGGTTTTGGTTTCTTGTTGTATCTCTTGTTTCTCGTTTTCCATTGAGGTGTCGTTTTGCAGGTGCAAAAGTAAGAATTATTTGTTAAAGCCTTCAACCTTCGTAAAAAGATAGACTCCGATGACTCCAAGGAATTCATCCGATAGCATTTGGAGTGAAATGTATACAAGGTTTTCATTTTTTTTGCTATTTTTGCGCCCACATTAATAAAGTCACCCACGATGCGAAAACTATATTTCATCCTTGTTTTATTGACTTTGGCGATGCCGACACATGCCGCTTATCTTCTCATCCCGATGGACAACACGCAAACCAACCACCTGAAAGCCTATGGCGTGGCTTATTGGGTGCTACAGCGCGAGGTGGAGATCAGTTGGTTGCTGAACTATAGGGGAGGGAGCTACTTGATACCTTACCATGAGATGTTTGAGAGAGAGTGCAAGATGCGCAACGTGTCGTACAATGTCATTGCCGATGCACAGGCTGACGCCATCTTGGCTGAAATTGCCGATCCAGGTGTCAACATGGATGAGATGAAGCTCCAAAAAGTGCCTCGCGTGGCGGTTTATGCGCCCAAAAACAACCTGCCGTGGGATGATGCAGTTACCCTCGTTTTGACCTATGCCGAGATTCCTTACGATGTGGTCTATGACGACGAAGTGTTGCAAGGCGTGCTTCCGACCTACGACTGGCTTCACCTGCACCATGAAGACTTCACAGGACAGTACGGCAAGTTCTGGGCACGTTACCGCAACTATCCTTGGTATCAGGAAGATGTGAGAACGCAGGAAGCCACGGCTCAACGCTGGGGTTTCACCAAAGTTTCGCAACTCAAGTTGGCTGTGGTGAAGAAAATCCGTGAGTTTGTGGCAGGCGGCGGTTATATGTTCTCCATGTGTTCTGCTCCTGATAGTTTCGACGTTGCTCTTGCCGCCGATGGTTTGGATATCTGTGACTACATGTTTGACGGCGACCCCATCCGTAACGGCGACCCCCAACGCCTTGACTATGAGAACTGTTTCGCTTTCACTGATTTCAGTGTGTCCACCAACCCGCAGGAATACGAAATCTCCAACATCGATGTCACGCAAGGACGCTCCCGCAAGGTGAACGAGTCCAACGACTATTTCCTTCTTTTCGACTTTTCCGCCAAATGGGATCCCGTGCCGACTATGCTCACGCAATGTCACGAGCGGCTCGTCAAAGGATTCATGGGGCAGACTACAGCTTTCAACAAAGCGTACGTCAAGCCATCGGTCGTCGTTTTGGGCGACAATGCTGCTCTCGATGAGGACCGCTATATCCACGGCAACTTCGGCAATGGCTTCTGGACTTTCCTCGGCGGCCACGACCCCGAAGACTATCAACACATTGTTGGCGATCCACCGACCGAACTCGACATGTATCCCAATTCACCGGGTTACCGGCTCATCTTGAACAATATTTTATTCCCCGCTGCAAAGAAAAAGGAACAGAAAACCTAAAATTCACTATCTTTGCAGGCTTAAAATACACAAAATGCACAAAACCAATTGTCTATGAAGAAGAATATACTCCTTTTCGCTGCCCTCTTGCTGGGCATCACAGCCATGCAGGCCAAGCCTGTCGATCATGCCAAGGCACAACGCCTGGGCCAGAACTACATTGAGAAAAAGCTCAATAGCGCCATCCAACTGGATTTGGCATATACTTTCCGAGCTGAAAACGGTACGGCTACGGCATACGTCTTCAACTTCGGCAACGGCTTTGTCGTCGTTTCGGCTGACGACAGCTATCATCCCATCCTCGGTTATTCCGAAAACGGCAATTTCAGTTATGACAACGCTCCCGACGGGCTGCTGTTCATGCTCGGTGAGGTGAGTCGTGAAATTGCACAATGCATCACTGAAAACATCGTCCAAAGCAGTGACATCGTCTGCCAATGGAAGAACCTTGAGGCTTATGGCGTTCTTAATCCAGAAAAGAACATCCCACTTGTCGGGCCGTTGGTACAAACCAAATGGGACCAGGGAGCGCCTTACAATATGTATGTTCCCAACGGTTATCCTACGGGATGCGTGGCTACGGCCATGGCACAGCTGATGAAATACTGGGAATGGCCAATCCAAGGTACGGGAGAGCACAGCTACGTATGGCACGGACAGACTTTGAGCGCCAACTTCGGCGAGACCACTTACGACTGGGCTAACATGCTTAATGTATACAGCACGGGTACAATCTCCCCGGAGAACAAGGAAGCCGTTGCCGTCCTGATGTCGCACTGCGGTATTTCGGTCGACATGATGTATGCCTCTGATGGATCGGGTGCTTTCTCCACCGATGTGCCCGGCGCCATCAATAGCTATTTCTCTTATTCCGACCATGCCACTCACATAGGCAAAAGCGCCTCGTACGACGACTGGGTCGCCTTGTTGAAGACCAACCTCGACCAGCATATTCCGCTGTATTACTCCGGTCAAGGTGATGACGGTGGTCACGCCTTCATCTGCCACGGCTACGATAACGATGGCTTGTTCTACTTCAATTGGGGTTGGGGCGGCAACAGCGATGGTTGGTTCCTCATTGATGGCGACAAATTTGAGTTCAACTCCAGTCAGGCCATTGTTTATGACTTTGTGCCCGATTATGTCTATAACGGTATGCCGAAAGTTGTTGAAGACCTTACTGTCACCATCGACAGTGATGTTTCTCGGGTCGGTCATCTTTCATGGACCAATCCTACCGAGACCATGCTCGGCGAAGCACTGACTTCCATAGATAAGGTAATCGTCAAACGTAATGGTGCTGTTGTTCGGGAGATAACAGACGTTGCTCCGGGACAAGCCATGACTTGCGATGACGAGGTGCCCTACTTCGACCAATTTGAATACACCGTGCTGGTGGTCGTGGGTGATAACTACGGACGCACCACTTCAACGAGAGCGGTCTTCGGCCCTTATTGCGAATGGACAGTGCTAATGACCTCGTCGGGATTCCAAGGTTGGGACGGTGGCGGTATCACCGTTCAAAACGCGGCTGGCTCTTATATTGATTTTCTTACTTTTACGCCAGGAACGCCGATGCAGCGCTTCCAGATGGCTCTCGGCAACAACAACCTCTATTGGGTAGAGCCTAATTCCAACATTAGCAATATCTCCTTCAAGGTGAAAGATACAGAAAATGAGATTGTTTACCAATATGAAGGCCCTTCGTCAGAGCTTGAGGCTGGACTGCTTCGCACCCTTAACAACAGCTGTGGCAACGAAAACACCTGTGAGGCACCATACAACCTAACGGCAACCCTTGACCCCGATAATGACCTGAATGTCATTCTCACATGGGAAAGTGACCATGAGCCAGAATTCGGTTACTGCATCTATCGCGATGGATTCTTGTTCAATATGGCGCATGAAACGCGATATGTCGACGAATACACCAACCTAGGTGGCCATTGTTACTACATAACGGCCCTTTGCACAGGAGGTGAGACGGCCAATTCCAACGAGTATTGCATCACTTCAGGCACGGGCTGCGACGAACCCTTCGATCTCTATTTTGAATACCTTCCCAACAAGAAGGTACAGTTGTTCTGGTCTGAACCCGAAGGCACCTGGCCAACCGGCTACATCGTCTACCGCAAGACTGACGACATGACTTCCTACAGGGAAATCAAGCGCACCAGGCAGAATAATGTAAAAGACACTTCATGCACGCAAGGCACGGCCTATCAGTATGCCGTAGTGTCTTATTACGACACTATTGACTGTACTTCGACCTACGCCAAAGGCCTGTTCGACCCGTCGAAATACTATGTGCGTGTTGAATGGGACTATACGCCGGTTTTGTTGGCTGAATTGGCTGGGAATGAGGATACTACAACGGTCAGTTTGAGATGGAGTCCGGCATTCCTGGCTACAAGTTACACCATTATGCGCGATGGTGAAATTCTCGGCGAGGTAACTGATTTGACCTTTACTGACGATAATGTTGAGGCTGAAAAAACATACTGCTACACTATCATTGCCCATGGTGAGGACTACGAGGAGTCTTCCAACGAGGTTTGCGTTACCACACCCGATGCTCCAGTGCCACCCGAGCCGCCCGTCTTGCCTTGCAACGCACCCACTAACCTGCGTCGTGAAGAGCCGTTTGGTATGGCGCATATTGCCTGGAACGTTCCGGAAGAGCGCGACCCCGACAGCTATACCGTTGTCATCGTCAACAACCTCACTAATGAAACTATTGAGGTTACAGGCATTTCAGATTTGTTCTATGAGGAAGAAATTACTGTGGAAGAAATGGACAAATCCTATAAGGTGAAGGCTGTCTATGAAGAGTGCGAATCGGAGTTTGCTTTGACCGAAAGCGGAGACGACTTCGTGAACATCAACAACCTATCAGTGACTGAAAACGGAATGAATGTCACGCTCTATCCCAATCCTACTACGGGTCAGCTGACCATTGAAATGGGAGGCCTGACAATGGTTGAGGTCTATAACTTCGTTGGTCAATGCCTGTTACGTCAAGCTGTTTCTGAAGGCACCGCCATTGTTGACATGAGCGGTCTGCAAGATGGCGTTTACATGGTGAAAGTCAGCACCACGAAAGGCTCCGTTATGGAAAAAGTGGTCAAAATGTGATAGCGTTTCGGAAAAAATCTTATTTTTGCACCTTTGATAAAAGTAAAACTAAATCATAATCAACAATGAGAAAATCCTTATTCCTGATGATGACCCTGGCTCTTTTCGTGAGTCAACTCATCGCTTCGCCCGTCGAAGTGGATTATGCCCGTCAGTTGGGCTTGAAGTATGTGCAGAACCATTCTGCCAAGCAAGTCGCCGACCTCACGCTTGCCTACACCGAAATGACCGAAAGCGGCAATCCTGCCGTTTACGTTTTCAACTTCGATGGTGGTTGCGTCTTTGTTTCTGCTGACGATGTGGCGCATCCCATCCTCGGCTGCACCGACGAGCCGTTTGACCTAGCCATCGTACCAGAGGGCTTGGCCTACTATCTGCGTTATTATGCGCGTCAAATCGAGTTTGCTCGCGAGAACAACCTTGAACCCGAAATGGAAGTGACTTCGGAATGGAGGCATGTGGCTATGGATGGTTACGAGAACGACAACCGCAGCACTCGTGGCGACATTGCTCCTCTGATTTCCACCAACTGGAACCAAGACAGCCCTTACAACGCTTACTGCCCGTCGGGTCAAGGCGGCCCTGGTGGTCATGCCTATGCGGGATGCGTGGCCACGGCCATGTCAATGGTAATGAAAAAGTGGGACTGGCCCGACCACGGACAAGGCTCACACAGCTATACACCCGAAGGTTATCCCACCCAAACCGTTGACTTCGAGAATACCTACTACCAATGGAGCAACATGCCCAATTCGTGCAATAACTCCAATTATCAGGCTGTCGCCACCTTGATGTACCACTGCGGTGTTGCAGTCGATATGATGTATGGAGGAGGCTCCTCGGGCGCTTATTCGCAGGACGTGCCTGGTGCCATTCATGATTATTTCCGTTATACGGAATATGCCAACCGTTTGGATCGCGACCTTTATTCCAAGACGGATTGGGAAAACATGCTTTTCCGCAATCTGGAATATGGTTTCCCGTTGTACTATTCAGGTAGCGACAACACGGGCGGACACGCCTTCGTTTGCTGCGGCTATCGTGAGAGCGACAACAAGTTCTACTTCAACTGGGGTTGGAGCGGCTATTTCAACAATTATTTTACCATAGATGCCCTCAATACTCCTAGCGGTTCTTTCAACCAAGGCCAAGCCGCCATCTTCGATTTCATCCCGGATTATATCTACAATGCTTTGATTCCAGAAGTCGAGGATTTTGCCGTTATGGCCGAGAATGCACATTCCAAGACGGGCATCATCAGCTGGACCAATCCCACCACTAACATGGGTGGTGAAACCGTTGAGAACATCGAGCAGGTGGTGCTGATGCGTAATGGCGTCCAAATCTTTACGCAAAACAACGTCACACCCGGAGAGATGATGACCTTTGAGGACAATGTCGCCGATTACGACTGCTACACTTATCGCCTTTACTACCTCTCCAACGGTATCAAAGGTCGCTTTACCGACCTGACCTACCAATACGGTCCTACCTGCACATGGAAGGTTATCGGGCAGACCACCAACTTCCAAGGTTGGAACGGCGGAAAGATTCAAGTGCTGAATTCGTTCAATACTGTCATCCAAGAAATCACGATGACCAACTCGACACCCATCAGCCAGCAGGTGCGTATGCCCGAGGGCAACATTACCCTGAAATGGGTGGCTCCTTCAACGGCAGTTCCGAGCATCACCATCAACGTCAAGAACTCGGCCAACCAGTCGGTTTACAGCTTCACGGGCAACTCCAACCAGATTCCCGCCACGATGTATTCAGGTGACAATGATTGCGACGGCTGCCAGCCTCCAACGGCTCTCGCTGGTGAATACCAATGGACAAGCGACGGCTTCGGCACCCTGCTCACTTGGAGCTACGATGTCGAACCGCAGTCGTTCAAGGTCTACCGTAGTGAGAACGGCGTCGACTACGAGGAGATTGCCACCGTCGAAAAAACCTTGCGCGAGTACTTTGACATTGCCGAGCAAGGCTCCTATTATTATAAGGTGACCGCCTACCGCAGCTATTGCGAGTCGACGCCCGCTTGGACCAACGATGGTTTGGACTACATCCACATTGAGGTGACTTCGGTCGGTGAACAAGGCATCAGGGGCGACATCTTCCCGAATCCTGCCAATACGATGCTGTGCGTTGAGGCGGAAGGCTTGCAGGAAATCGTCATCTGCAACATGATGGGTCAGGTGGTTTGCCGCCAGACCTGCGACAACGATGGCACGGTGGTCAGCACCAGTCAGCTTGCCCAAGGCATCTACACCATTACCATCAAGAGCAACGTTGGCCAAACCACGCAGCGTTTCTCGGTAATCCATTAATCTTAACATCGCATACGAATAAAGGGAACATCACGATGTTCCCTTTATTCGTAATTAAAAAACTGAAATACAATGAAAAAACAAATTCTTATCGTAACTTTACTGCTTGTCGCTATGGGTTTGCAGGCGCGTCCTGTCAGCGAGCAAACTGCCCGCAATATGACGCAGCGTTTTGTGGCGGCCCATTTCGAATTCACCCGCCAAAGTACAGACTTGCAACTCGTCAAAACCGGATTGTCCGAAAGGGGAGAAGCCTGCTACTATGTTTACAATATAGGTGAAACAGGTTTCGTCATCATGGCCGCCGACGATTGTGTGCGTCCCATTCTCGGCTATTCCGACAAAGGCATTTTCAATCCTGATGACATGGCTCCAGCTTTGGTCGATTTTCTTGAAAGTAAATGCCGGTATATCAATGATATGGCGCAAAGAGGCTCGCAAAGTTTTGCCGTTTTGTCTGATTGGGCCATGTTGGAGAAAACGGGCAAGTTAGTGCCACGCCATGGTGGGAGAGAGGATGAATACCTCGTTATGACCCAATGGAACCAGAACTATCCCTACAACTATTTCTGTCCTGAGGGTGAAGGCGGTCCTGGCGGTCACTGCTATGCTGGCTGTGTGGCAACAGCTGCCGCCCAGTTGATGAAGTATTGGGACCATCCCATACATGGACAAGGTAGCTACACCTATACCCCCGAGGACCATCCCGAATACGGTCCGCTGACAGTCAATTTTGGCGAGGCGACCTACGATTGGGAGAATATGCCCAATTCCATTTCAGCCAATTCTCCTCAAGAACAGATTGAGGCCGTGGCCCAGCTGATTTATCATGTGGGCGTGTCGGTGGACATGAATTATCGTCCCTCCAGCAGTGGAGCAGTTACGGGAAAACTGTGCGAAAGGATGCCCGCTTATTTCTTCTACACTAACCAGATAGCTAACTTGTATCGTGAGAACTACACGCATGAGGAATACATGCAACTGGTTATCAATGCGATTGACATGGATTGGCCCATGGTGCATCGTGGTGGCGGTCATGCCTACGTGCTTGACGGCTACAATGACAACGACATGGTGCATTTCAACTGGGGCTGGAGCGGTAGTAGCGACGGTTGGTTCAACATCGACGACCACGGCTATACGGACGGCGAGAGTGTCATTTACAACTATGTGCCTGCCGAGCATTATGCCGCCACATCCGCTGCCCCGACCGACTTACATGTTGAGCCTATGCAAGACGGTACGCTTGCAGCCACTATCACTTGGAAGAACCCTACCAAAACCTTAACCAACGTGAATCTTACTGCTATCGACCAAATCGTTGTGGCTCGTAGTGGTCAGGTGGTTTACACGGAGGACAACGTCACGCCAGGAGCGGAAATGAGCTTCACTGACGAAAGCATCCCGTATTTTGACTGCTATACCTATAACGTTTACGCCATCATCAACGGGCAGCGCGGTGCTTCTGCCGTATCAGACAAAGTGTTAGTCGGCCCTGTATGCGACTGGAAGATTATTATGCAAAGCACAGCCTTCCAAGGTTGGAATGGCGGCTATGTGTCGCTGTATTCTAACTCGGGCGTTGAAGTGCAGCGTTTCACCATAACGGGTTCAGTGCCTTCCACGCTCAATTTCCCTGTACCTTTGGGCAATTTCAGCTTGGTATGGACAGCACCCAATAACCCTGTGAGCAATATGACCGTCATCATTAAGGATGCTTTGAACAACACAGTGTTTACCTATCAAGGCAACTCGAATGGCCTTGAAGAGGGCATTGTTTTCGCTGCCAACAACGACTGCGGTTCGGGTGTGACCGTGGCGGCACCTTATGGTCTTGTCGGCGAGGCAATCGAAGGCAGTGTCGTCCTTAACTGGAACTGTGACGCGACACCGACATACGGTTTCAACATCTATCGCGATGAGAAGCTGTTTGGTTTTGTGAGCGAAGGCACCACTTTCATTGATGCCGATATCACTGCGGGCCATTGCTACATCGTGACGGCTTTGGGTGATGGTGGCGAGTCAGAGCAGTCCAACGAGACCTGCGCCTCGACGGGCGACTGCATGGCAGCTTCCAACTTCTGGTTTGAGTACACAGGCAGTACCTATAAAATCAAGCTGACTTGGGACAGGCCTGCGGCTGAAGGACTCTCGGGCTATTATCTTTATAGAAAATACGGTGAGGACGGCACTTACGAGCGTGTCAAATTGCTCGGTGCCAATGCCACTAGCTACACCGACAACACCGCCAACGTGCAAGGCGACTACTACTATCGCCTCTACGCCTACTACGGAGGTACAGATTGCACCTCTTCGCCGGCATCGGTCTTGTACAATTCCAACCTGTTTTACTTGCACGTCTATTATTCGCCGACGGCCGTTGACGAGAACGACCAACAGAATGTCAGCCTCTTCCCCAATCCCGCCAACCAAAGCCTCAATATTGATGCCGAAGGCATGACGCAGATTAGGGTCAGTAATCTGCTCGGTCAGGTGATGCTGGAAAAGATTGTTGATGGCAATACCTTGACTATCAATACTTCTGATTGGATTGAAGGTTTGTATCTTGTGAATATCGGCACCAAAAATGGGACGGTGGTGAGGCGTATTTCTATCGTGCATTGAGGTAAAATTTTGTGAATTGTGGTCAGATGAAGCGTCATTTTTCAGAAAATTGCTAAATTTGCCGCCCTAAATTGAAATCAATCATCAATAACTAAATTAAACGTACAATGAAAAAACATTTCTTGAGTTTGCTTGCCTTGATTCTCGGCATCGGAATGGTCCAGGCCAATCCGGTGAGCGTGAGCCAAGCCAAGCTCGTCGGACAACAGTTTGTCCAAGCCAACTTTGACATGTCGCGCCAAAGTAGCGAGTTGACCCTCGTCTATACGGGTACCTCCACTCGTGGCGAGGCCTGTTTCTATGTTTTCAATGTCGGCGATGAGGGATTCGTCATGGTTTCTGCCGATGACGTGTTTCGTCCTATCGTCGGTTTCTCCAATGAAGGCTCCTTCGATGCGCAGAACATCAATCCCGAGCTGAACTACATGCTCAATGAGCTGATTTCGTTCCGCAGCGGCAAGCTGACGGGCAATCCAACTCCTGCCGTGGCTTCCGAATGGAAACAAATCACCGAGCGTGGTACACAACTTTCGCTTAATGGTGGTCGTGCCAGCACCTATCTCTGCACCACGAAGTGGAATCAGGATTACCCATACAACTACTATTGCCCCAATGCCACTGGCGGTCCTGGTGGACACGTCTATGCCGGTTGTGTGGCTACGGCTATGAGCCAAGTGATGAAATACTGGAACCACCCATTGAAGGGAACGGGTAGTCACACATATTATTATAATGTGCCTGGCACTGGTAATGGACCATGGAGCGCCAACTTCGGCGAGACCGACTACGACTGGGACAACATGCCTAATAGCATCAACAACAACTCACCTCAAGTGCAAATCGATGCCGTTGCCACTTTGATTTATCACTGCGCTGTTTCTGTTGACATGATGTGGGCTATTGATGGTAGTGGTGCCTATTCTGCCGATGTGCCACAAAGAATTTCCCAGTATTTCGACTACACCAACCAAGCCGTGTTGAGAAGCAGAGATAGCTATTCTTACGATGTCTGGGCCAGCATGATGAAAGAATCTTTCGATATGGGCTGGCCACTCTACTATTCTGGTCAAAGTCCTGAAGGTGGACATGCTTTTGTTTGCGATGGTTACAACGATGCCAACCTCTACCACTACAACTGGGGTTGGAGTGGCAGTGGAGATGGCTGGTTCGACTTCGACCTCATCGACTACAATTCCGGCGATGGTGCTATCTTCAACTTTGTTCCTGCTATGATTTACAAATCCACGCCTAAGGCTCCCACGAACGTTGTGGTCGTGCCTGCAGCCAATAACGAGTTGTCGGCCACTGTGAGCTGGACCAATCCAAGCCAGACCCTCGACAACACGGCATTGTCCGGTATCGACCAAATCGTGGTTTGCCGTGACGGTGAAATCATTTACACCGATGACAATGTCACGCCTGGTGCTGCGATGACCATCACCGACAACGGTGTGCCGCGTTTCGACACTTTCGTTTATACCGTCTATGCCATTTGTGGCGGCAACCACGGCAGGATTGGCTATTCCGAAAAGGTCAGCTTTGGCCCCACCTGCGGTTGGACTATCAATGTCACCCAAGCTTCGTTCACGGGTTTCCGTGGTGGTGCAATCCACGTCTATAATGCTGCTGGTACCGAGTGCGCCACGGTGACCACCACCACCTCGAGTGTGCAAGCATTCCCCGTTGATATGCCTCTTGGCCATGTCAGCTTCGGCTGGACAGCCCAGACTTCAGGCTCTGCTTTCAGCATGGCCTTCAACATCAAGGACTCCCAAAACAATACGGTTTACACTTACAGCGGACAATCGACGGATATGCCCGAAGGCATCTTCTTCGAGACTAACAATGGCTGTGGTAACTCGCCCGGCACTGGCATTCCGAGCAACCTTATTGCGGTTCGCGACGAACAAGATCCCTACACCATCCATGTGTCGTGGGACGGTATTGGTGAGTCGGGCTATGGTTACACCATCTATCGCGACGACCTGCTTTATCGTATCATCCCCGAAGGCACTTCCTTCGATGATGTGAATGCTCCTTTAGGCGGTCACTGCTACTATGCCGGCTTCTTGAGCGATGGCGGCGAAAACCCCGGCTTCTCCAATGAGTCGTGCGCCACTTCTGGTGAGTGCTATGCCCCGACCAACTTCGATTACGAGACTACCGGCTCCACCTTCAAAATCAAGCTGAAGTGGAACAAACCCGACCCGTCTGAAGGTCTGTCGGGCTACTTCCTGTTCCGTAAGACAGGAGAAGACGGTCACTATGAGCGTATCAAGTTGCTTAGTGCCAATGCTACTAGCTATACTGACAACTCCGCCAACCAGCAAGGCCACTACTACTACAAGCTCTATGCTGTCTACCAAGACTTGGATGACTGCTTGTCGGCACCCGCCTACTGGATTTACGACCACAACCAATTCTATCTGCACGTCTACTATTCGCCCACGGGCGTTGAGGAGAATGAGGCCAGTAGTGTTGCACTCTATCCGAATCCTACCGCAACCCGCTTCACCGTTGAAGCCCAAGGTCTGAATCATGTCAGCGTTTACAACGCTATCGGCCAAATGGTGTATGAAGCCAACTGTGAAGACGATATGATGGAAATCAACATGAGCGATGTAGAATCTGGAATTTATATGGTGCGTATCGCCACCGAAAGTGGCATCGTCACCAAGCGTGTTACTGTAATCAAGTAAAGTTTTTTCATAAGCATTTGTTTTTTTGGTTCGCCCACCTCGAAAGAGGTGGGCGATTTTTTTTCATGCTTGGCAATACTTCATCTCGCAGACATTAATCGTCTCGTCTTTTCGGACCATCAAAAAGGCGATGAAAAGCTTCCTTGGCTTCCGCCCGTGCCTGTAACGGAACAAAGGTTAGTTCTGACGCGAGGAACGCACTGCTCGGACAGATTGTCCATCGTAGCGGCGACAGCTGCTGCCCATGAAGTAACTGCCCGAATAGAAGTAGGAGTACCACGCGTTGCTCGGGTTGAATGTGTAGAGCGAACTCGACCAGTAGCAGCCGTCGCTGCCTGCGTTGTTGAGGCTGCCACTGCAGCGGCAGCCCGCAGCGGGCAGGAAGAGACTGTTGCCGTTAGTTGCAGTAAACAAGAATCCGTTTACACCATTTTGTGTTGTCCAAGTAAGAGTAGTGTTTTGATAAAGCTCTTCCCATTCCTCCCTAGTGGGCATACGCCAGTCACTGCCCCAGTTGGCCGTGGCAGCATCATCCTCGGGCAGCAAGGTGGTCAGGTTGTCGGTGAAGCCATTGTAGCCACGACTGGGATCATTGCAGTATTTTGTGAGTGTGCTGGGGCTACCCATGCAGTACTGGTAGGTGCTCCGGTCGTAGGTGTCCTTGGGCTGGATCTCGCTCCAGGCGAAGTAGTCGCCGTAGTCCTCTGGCGAGTCGGCACCCACATTGCAGGTGGCCCACAAAATGCCGCTCGGCAAGCCCAAGTCTACATAGTTGTGACTATTGGACAACGTGGCCTGCACCTGTTTGCGCTCGCCTTTGGCAACAGTTATCGTTTTAACATAGTCAGCATAGCCTTCCTTTGTCAGCTTCAGCTCATGCTGGCCAATCGGAAGTTGGGAAATGAAGTTGGGAGTCTCCCCCATTGGCTTGCCGTCAACATAGATTTTGGCAAAGTCAGGGGTGCTTTCAACATTCAAGGAGCCATATATCGGCTTCGGTACGGCCAAGGTAATGGTCTGTCCTTCCATCGTGTTGGTAATCTCCTTGGTGGTCGTAGATGGCTCATGGTTGGCAAGACGGCATTCTATGCGATAGGTACCCGTGGCCAAGTTGCCTGTCCAAGTGCGCGTGCCTTTTTTTTCTTCATTCACCCAAATTTCGGCATCGGCATCCACGGTAAGGGTCACTCTTGCAAAGTCTGCCGTCAGCGTAGGCGAGATTGTAGTAGTCTCGTTGTCGCTAACGGTAACCTTCTCACTGTAAGGTGCATACATCTCCTTGGCAATTCTCACCGTGTGGTCGCCGCTTTTCAAGGCTTCGCTCTTGCAGGGTGCCTTGCCAATATAGGCGTTGTCGACATACACGGCTGCCCCTTGTACGTTTCCGCCATTCACCTCCACCCAACCGAAATTGGGTTTTAGGTCTATGTTTACTATTTTCTTGTTTTTGGGGTCGTTAACCGTCACCGTACCCGTTTCGGGATAATAGTTAGGAGCCTGCACTCGATAGCTATAGGTGCCGAAGCTCACGAATTTGCGGGCAGTGCCTTCCGCTGAAACCGTCCACAATTGGTCGTTCACCTCAAGCACGGCATCAGCGGGCTTAATCTGAAATATCAAGTATTGTTCGCTAATCACTTCAGGTTCAGGGCCCAAGGAGGGCTTCTCCACGGTCATGACATAGGTCACGTTGCTTTGAATACCTTCAAACTCATAGCGCAACGGCAGATAGGTACTTGATTTTGATTTGATAGTCAACCAATTGGAGCCTCTCGGCATATAAATCCACCATTCGCCTTCTTTATATTCGGTGGAAATGGTGTCACCCTCAAAGGAAACGTCAGACACAGGCAAGGCCAACCCAAGCTTGATTAAACCGCATGGGTTGCCGCTGTAATCGTTCTTTGGATATCTTGTGGCATCGGTCATGCTCATGTCGGCACGAAACTCAATCACTTTGAGCTGTTGCGCCTGCAACGCACCTGCACAAGTCAAAAGAAAGACAAGGACAATATTTTTCAGTATTCGCAACATATCCAAATATCCAAATGAGTTTGCAAATATAGGCAATTTTGAAATGTGGCAAGGTTATAATGAAAAAATCCCCCAAGAAACCACTTCTCGGGAGATTTTTTGCTTCGTCAGAGCCAATGTCTTACAGCAGGTGGCAAGTGACGGTCAGACCGGCCATCACGATGCTCACCATGCTCATCAGCTTAATGAGGATGTTCAGCGAAGGACCTGACGTATCCTTGAACGGGTCACCGACGGTATCACCGACGACGGTGGCCTTGTGGTTTTCAGAACCCTTGCCGCCGAAGTTGCCTTCTTCGACATACTTCTTGGCATTGTCCCAAGCACCGCCCGAGTTGGCCATGAAGACAGCCAGCACGAAACCAGTGGCCAGACCGCCAATCAACAGGCCGAGAACACCAGGCACACCGAGGATGACACCCGTCAAGATCGGGACAAGGATGGCGAGGATGGAAGGCACCAGCATCTCGTGTTGGGCACCCTTCGTGGAGATGGCCACGCAGCGCTCGTAGTCAGGTTCGGCCTTACCTTCAAGGATTCCCTTAATGGTGCTGAACTGACGGCGGACTTCCTCCACCATCTTCTGGGCGGCACGACCCACGGCATTCATCGTCATGCCGCAGAACACGAAGGCCATCATGGCTCCGATGAAGACACCGACGAGAACGACGGGGTTCATCAGGTTGACATTGTAAGCTTCCATAAAGTCAACCAAAGTGGCTTTGGCGGCTTCCACGCCGTTAGGCAGGTCTTGTCCGATACGCACCAGAGCGATCTTGATTTCCTCAACGTATGAGGCCAACAGGGCGAGAGCCGTCAGAGCGGCCGAGCCGATGGCAAAGCCCTTACCCGTGGCTGCAGTGGTGTTGCCAAGGGCATCGAGAGCATCGGTACGTTTGCGTACTTCAGGCTCCAGACCACTCATCTCGGCGTTACCACCAGCATTGTCGGCGATGGGACCGTAAGCGTCAGTGGCCAAGGTGATGCCCAAGGTTGACAGCATACCCACGGCAGCGATACCGATACCGTAAAGACCTCTCGAAAGGTTAGCAGCAGTAAACTCAATATTGAAGCCATTGGCGCAGAGATAAGCCAAAATGATGGCCACTCCCACAGTGACTACTGGAATAGCCGTCGAAAGCATACCGAGGCCGAGGCCGGAGATGATGACCGTGGCTGGACCTGTCTTCGAACTCTCGGCCACCTTTTGCGTGGGCTTGTAGCTCTGTGAGGTATAGTATTCAGTAGCTTTACCAATGATCACGCCAGCAAGTAAGCCGACCACCACTGAGAGTGAAGTCTGCCACCACATATTGGCATATTCGCCCGTCTCTTTTCCAAAGAGGAAATACATGATGCCGAAGGTAGCGGCAGCAATCAAGACGGCGGCCGTATTGGTACCACGGCTCAAAGCGCCAAGAAGTTCCTTCATGCCAGCGTTTTCCTTGGTGCGCACCAAGAAGATACCAATCAAGGAAAGCAACACACCGACAGCTGCGATGAGCATAGGAGCAAGCACGGCCTTAAACTGCATACCTTCAACAGCAGCAGTGGCGAAAGCAGAAGCGCCCAGTGCCATGGTAGCCAAGATGGAGCCAGCGTATGACTCGTAAAGGTCGGCGCCCATGCCAGCCACGTCACCTACGTTGTCGCCCACATTGTCGGCGATGGTGGCGGGGTTGCGCGGGTCGTCCTCAGGGATGTTGTACTCGGTCTTACCAACGAGGTCGGCACCGACATCAGCAGCCTTGGTGTAGATACCGCCACCCACACGGGCAAACAGAGCCTGCGTGGAAGCACCCATACCGAAGGTCAGCATGGTGGTGGTGATGGTGATGAGGTCGTTTTCGGCTCCAACAGCCTCAAGCAGACCCGTGCCATTCAAGACGAGGAACCACACGGACACGTCGAGAAGGGCGAGACCTACCACGACGAGACCCATGACAGCACCCGAACGGAAGGCCACCTTCAGGCCGCTATTCAACGAGTTGCGAGCGGCGTTGGCCGTACGAGCCGAGGCATAGGTGGCCGTCTTCATGCCGAAGAAGCCAGCCAAGCCCGAGAAGAAACCGCCCGTGAGAAAGGCAAACCACACGATGCCGTTCTGCAACTTGAAGTAGGCCATGATACCGAAAATGGCTGCCAAGATGATGAACACAATGATCACCACCTTGTACTGCTGCTTCAGGTAAGCCATGGCTCCCTTGCGGACGTGTGCAGCGATTTTCTTCATCAGGTCAGTACCTTCGTCTTGTTTCATCATCTGTTTGTAGAAGATGAAAGCAAATGCCAGGGCCAAGATGGAGGCCGCCAGCACAATGTAAATAATACTGTTGCTAATCATAAGATTGTTAATTAGTTAAACTTGTTTTGATTCAAAAATAACAGTTCTTTTAGATGTTTTCAGTTGCTTTGAGGGGACAAAAATAAGGACAAATACTATTGAAATGAAAATTTTTTGCAGAGTTTTTTCGGAAAAACAACTTTTTTTGCTCGTTTCCAAAAAAGTCCCTACTTTTGACGATTGAAGGAAATAGGTGTTGTCTTGGAATAGAAACTTAAAAATCAGTTTTTTAGCAGAGCCGCCACCCTCATCCTTACAAAATTGAGCAGTTATGAACAAGGTCAATTTGGAAATCGTAGGCCTGACCTATAGCGAATCCTCGACGGGAGCGTATGTCTTGATCCTGGGCGACAAGAACTCGCAGCGCCGTCTGCCCATCGTCATCGGCAGTGCCGAAGCCGAGAGCATCGCCGTAGGCATGGAAAAGCACAAGAACGGCCGTCCACACACCCACGATCTCTTTCTGAAGTTCGCCCATGAGTTTGGCATCGAAATCATGGAAGCCGTCATCTGCCGCTTCCGCGACGGTGTCTATTATGCCATGCTGGTGTGCAAGCAGGGCGACGACCTCACGATGATCGACGCACGTCCATCCGATGCCATCGCCATCGCTGTGCGGGCAGGATGCGAGATCTATGCCTACGAAACCGTCATGGACGAAGCCGGCATCATCATGGATGACATGGAGAAGCCTTCGGTCGACGATAACGACGACGAACCCATTAATATAGGAGTAGACAAGAGCAACCTGGATTTGCTCACCATTGAGGAGTTGGAAGAACTGCTTCAAGAAGCCATCGACAATGAGGACTACCAGAAGGCGGCAGAGATTAGGGATGAGATCAATAGGAGGAAATAAACAATTAAAACTACAAATATGAAAGCAATCAAATTCAGACTGATCGTGATGAACTTCCTCATCTTTGCGGTGTGGGGAGCTTATCTTTGCTCGTTGGGAATCTACCTGGGCCGTATCGGCATGGGAGCCAACATCGGTAAATTCTTCGCCATCCAAGGCATCGTCTCTCTCTTCATGCCCGCCTTGATGGGCATCGTGGCCGACCGTTGGATTCCCGCACAAAAGCTCTTGGGCATTTGCCACTTCTTGGCCGCTGTCTTCATGGCCTTGGCTGGCTATATGGGCATGAAATATGGCGCAGATGTCACCTTTGGACAGCTATTCCCATTCTATGCCATCAGCGTGGCTTTCTTTATGCCGACCATCGCCTTGGGCAACTCGGTGTCATACAATGCCTTGAACCAAGCCGGACTCGACACGGTGAAGGCCTTCCCTCCCATCCGTGTGTTCGGCACCATCGGCTTCATCCTCTCCATGTGGATTGTCAACTTCACGGGCTATAAGAACGGCTACGAGCAACTGTTTGTATCCGCCGCATGGGGCATCATCTTGGCCATTTATGCCTTCACCTTGCCTAACTGCCCCGTCAACAAGAATGTGGAGAGCAAGTCGTTCGTCGACACCTTCGGTCTGCGTGCCTTTGCCTTGTTCAAGGACGCACGCATGGCCGTGTTCTTCATCTTCTCGTTCCTCTTGGGCATGTGCCTGCAGGTGACCAACGGCTTCGCCACGCCTTTCTTGGATGCTTTCGGCCAGTCGCCGGAATACGCCAATGCCTTCGCGGTGAAGAACAATGTTTTCCTTTCGTCCATCTCGCAAGTCTCTGAAACGCTTTGCATCTTGCTCATCCCCTTCTTCCTGAAGAAATTCGGTATCAAGAAGGTGATGCTCATCGCCTTTGGCGCTTGGGCCTTGCGTTTCTTCTTCCTTGGCGCTGGCAGCCCAACGGGCTTCGGTCTCGTACTCTTTATCCTCTCGATGATCGTCTACGGCGTAGCCTTCGACTTCTTCAACATCAGCGGTTCGCTCTTCGTCGACCAAAACACCGACGAGAAGATCCGCAGCAGTGCCCAAGGCGTGTTCATGATGATGACCAACGGACTCGGTGCCACCATCGGTTCGTTCTGCGCCCAAGCTATCGTCAACCACTTCACCCTCGGCAAAGCAGACTTCAACGAACTGATGACGGGCTGGTCGAACGCATGGTATGTGTTTGCCGCCTTCGCTCTTGTGGTAGGTATCCTGTTCGCCATCTTGTTCAAGTACAAGCACGAGCCTGAAAAGA
>JAEEGK010011946.1_pt1 | contig 19779 bp, 18 predicted proteins | sample 8958771 | NCBI WGS metagenome assembly JAEEGK01 (sample SAMN16246547, study PRJNA631951) | gut metagenome | biome: gut microbiome; feature: rumen; material: SC-attached | host: Bos | place: Iran: Karaj | collected 2018-10
TCCGCAGTTCCCATGGCAGCGAGAGTATCCCAGAAGGTCGGTTCCGAAGAGGATCCCACCAACTTCCTTCTCATGCATGCAATGGGTCCCAATGTTGCCGGAGTTATCGGTACCGCAGTTTGCGCGGGTACATTCATGGCAATGTTCGGTGTATTTTGATTAATTTGAAAGGATAAGAAAATGGCTGAAATTACTAAAAAACCTGTTGGGATAATGGAGACAGTCTTAAGAGACGCTCACCAGTCCCTTATCGCTACAAGAATGCCTACCGAGATCATGCTTCCCATTGTCGAGAAGATGGATAAGGTAGGATACCATGCAGTAGAGTGCTGGGGCGGAGCTACATTCGACGCTTCACTCAGATTCCTCAAGGAAGATCCCTGGGAGAGACTCAGAAAGCTCCGTGACGGATTCAAGAACACCAAGCTTCAGATGCTCTTCAGAGGACAGAACATTCTCGGATACAGACCTTATGCTGATGACGTTGTAGATGCTTTCGTTGAAAAGTCCATCGCAAACGGTATCGATATCATCAGGATCTTTGACTGCCTTAACGACCTGAGAAACCTTCAGGAAGCAGTTAATGCTACCAACGAGATCAAGAAGAGAGAGGGAAGGGGACATGCCCAGATCGCTCTTTCATATACTCTCGGTGATGCTTATACTCTTGAGTATTGGGCAGACATGGCTAAGAAGATCGAAGAGATGGGTGCCGATTCCATCTGTATCAAGGACATGGCAGGACTTCTTCTTCCTTACAGAGCAGCTGAGCTCATCAAGGCAATGAAGGAGCAGACCAATCTTCCCATCCAGCTTCATACCCACTACACCTCAGGTGTTGCCAGCATGACATACCTCAAGGCTGTAGAGGCAGGCGTTGATGTTATCGACTGTGCGATTTCTCCTTTTGCACTCGGAACATCACAGCCCGCTACCGAGGTTATGGTAGAGACCTTCAAGGGAACTCCCTATGACACCGGTTACGATCAGACTCTCCTTGCAGAGATCGCTGATTACTTCGCACCTTACAGAGATGAGTGCATCAAGAGCGGTCTCATGAACACCAAGGTTCTCGGTGTTAACATCAAGACCCTTCTTTATCAGGTTCCCGGCGGAATGCTTTCCAATATGGTAAGCCAGCTCAAGGAGCAGAAGGCAGAGAACCGTTACAGAGACGTTCTCGAAGAGATTCCCAGAGTTCGTAAGGACTGCGGTGAGCCTCCTCTCGTTACACCTTCTTCACAGATCGTCGGAACCCAGGCTATCTTCAATGTCCTTATGGGCGAGCGTTACAAGATGGCTACCGGTGAGTTCAAGGATCTCCTCCGCGGTAACTACGGTCAGACCGTTAAGCCTATGAACCAGGAAGTTATCGATAAGGTCATTCCCGGTGAAAAGCGTTCCACCGCAAGAAGCGCAGAGGCTACCGGTCACACCGAGCCCGAACTTGCTACTCTTGAGGCTGAGATGAAGGAGTGGAAGAAGCAGGATGAGGACGTACTTTCCTATGCATTGTTCCCTCAGGTTGCAACTGACTTCTTCAAATATCGTCAGGCTCAGGAAACAGGCGTAGATGTAAATCTTGCCGACAAGGATAACAAAGCATATCCTGTTTGATGATCAGATATCAATCCTCGGGCCGTAAAGGCCCGGGGATTATTTTTTCTGTTTAAATGAATATGAAAAGTAAAGAGAAGATAAGCCGTCCAATCATATATATTTTTTCATTCCTGATTCCCGTTATGATTGCGGGTCTGGCATATTTTACCGTATATATCTATCCGGGAAGCGTTAATACCCTGATCATCTATGACATGAAAGGGGAACTTCTTCCCACATACGGATACTTATCAGATCCGGGACCCGGATTTGATTCTCTTTTTCATATTATGTCGGGTGCGCTCGGCGGAGGTTTTCTTGGCAGGATAGCACACGACCTTTCCATATTTGATATTGTCTATAACTTCGTACCGCGTACTTCGCTTCCCGATGCGATCTATTTTGTCACTCTGCTGAAATTAGGTTTATGCGGTCTTTGCATGTCTGTTTTTCTTACCTCAAGACACGGCAAGGAAACGAACGGCATATTCATAATCTTTTTATCTGCCTGCTATTCACTCATGTCATATAATTTCATATACGCTTTATGGCCTCTGTGGATGGATCTGGTAATGCTTCTTCCCCTGCTTGCTCTTTCGGTTGAAAGTATTATCGCAGGCAAAAAGAATGCATGGTTTATCGTCTTTTTAGCTCTTGGCATGATAAGTGATTATCACATCACATACATGACGATCATTGCACTTACCATTTATTTCTTTTTCAGAATGGTTGAAGAAGGGCTGGGCTTTTCGGAATTAAAAAGCCGGATCTTTATATATACAGTTCATGGGATCATCAGTGCGGGAATATCATCATTTATGCTCTTTCCCATCGTCAATGATCTGATGCTCGGAAAAATGAGCGTTTCTGCCGATGATTCGACGCTCCTTTTCATCAAGAATACCCCTCTCGATATCTTAAAGAGCTTTATACCCGGAAGTTATTCCACACTCCACAGCAATGCGTCTCCCAATATATTCTGCGGATCGGTTGTTCTCATACTTGCGATTCTTTGGTTTGTTGCGGGGAAAAAGGAGATCAGGGCAAGAATAGCCGGTGCGGCTGTTCTTCTTATATATTTTGTTTCATTCATTTTCGGACCTCTTGACAGGGTATGGCACGGATTCAGGGATCCTGCAGGATTCTCTGTAAGGTACTCTTTTACCTTTGTTTTCTTTATGATCTGTTTTGCGGTAAGAGGATACAAAAAGCTTCAGGGTTTTGATCTTAAGCTTTCAAACAGCCTTCGAAAATTCGTGTCGGCACTTCTTGTTCTTTTTACCGCTGCCGAGCTGTTTTTCAACGGTTCATATACACTCGCAAGACTTGCTGTTGATATCGGCTACACAAACAGAAATGAATATTACAGATTTAACGAATTTATGACCGACCTGATCGGCAAGGCCGATCTTGATTCGGACGGAGAGTATTACAGACTGTATAAGAATTTTAATTTCACGTTTTTTGACGGTGCGTTATACGGGTATGACGGACTTCTTATACTTGATTCCAGTCTGAATCCCGCAGTTGTGTCTTTCCTGACGGATATCGGAATAGGTGCATCCGAACGCATTACGGATGAATGCGGTATCACGCCTCCCACTGCTTCACTTTTTGATTTCAGGTATTTTATTTCTAAAACAGCGGATTCGAATTTTTATGAAAAGATAGGTGAGTTCAATTATCATCATCTGTACAGAAATGAATATGCATTGCCGCTTATCTTCGGAACAGACCTTGATCAGGGTGAAAGTCTCCGGGATTTTTCGGATGATCCTTTTGATAACATTAATACCGTTTATTCCGACTTTCTCGGAGAGAGTGTGGAAGTGTTTGTAAAACAGGATTGTAAGTTTTCTGATCCTTTGCCCGAAAATTATCATTCTGAATATACAGCCGGTGCGACTGACATTACTTTTACTCCCGATAAGGACGGTCTGTTCTGGATGCATTCCGGATTCGTCAAAACGGATGACGGACTGTGGGGCGGTGTTGACGAATACGGATTTACCCTCGTTCCCATCTATGCGGATCTTTGTCTTAACGGTGAGAAGATCGGTACATTCAGAAATGCCAATTACAGTTATTGCAACGAGATAGGAATGCTGAGTGAAGGAGAAGAAGTAAAGGTTTCCCTGGATACTTCATATTCCGAACTCGGAAATACATATATATACAGATATGACGAAGAGGCGCTCGGCAGCGCGTCCGAAGCATTGAACGCTAAGGGATTTGACATCACATATATCGGTGATAAAGGGATCAGGGCCGAAGGCAGTATGGATGAAGCCGGTTATGTGTTTATAAGTCTTCCTTACAATCCCGGTTATAGGATATATGTGGACGGCAAAAAAACGGATTACACATCATACAGGGATACATTTTTGCTTGTCGGCATGGATTCCGGAATGCACACGATAGAGGTGAAATTCATCCCCCGAGGTCTGATTTCGGGTATTTTTACCTCGGCTGTTTTCCTGATCATATTGCTCCTGTATATGGGCATTTTCCGTAAAAAGAAAAATTTCAAAAAAAAATCTGTTAAACATCCGTGAAACCTTGACTTGATGGGATTTAATAGTTAAAATAACAAACGTCTCTTTTCTGAGATAAAATGTCTTTTCAAATAAAATCTATCAATCAAAAGTTAGGAAAGAATCTGCATGGCACGTAAAGAAAGCATTACCATCGACCACATACTCAGTACCGCATTCGAAATGACCAGAACAGAGGGCGCTGATTCCATTACTGCGCGTCACGTTGCAGAGAAGGCAGGATGCTCAACCCAGCCCATCTTCAGGGTTTATAAGAATATGTCTGAGCTTCAGACTGCGGTTTACGAGAAGGCTGTTGCATTCTTTAGGGATTATTATGCAGGTTTCGACCGTATCGGTAAGGTTCCCTTTACCAATCTCGGAATGGCTTATATTGCTTTTGCACGTAAAGAAAAGAATCTTTTCAGACTTTTGTTCGTTGATGTTATTCCCGGAAGGATCTCGATGTATGAGCTCCTTAACGGCGCGGAAGGAAATGTTGTTGCGGAGATCAATATGGCAAAGGAAACCGGATGCCAGGATCCCGGCGGAATGTTCATGAAGATGTGGATCTTCATTCACGGTGCAGCATGCATGACTCTTTCCGGAGATTATGATCTTACCGACGAAGAGACCATGTCCCTTCTCGAGAAGGCATATAATTCATTCTTAGCATAACAGGAAACCTATATGGATCTCAGAGGTGATGTGCTCATGAGGATAAGGGACATGATCCCCCGCATGAGCAAGAGCCAGAAAAAAATCGCATTTTATATACAGAACGAATATGAGACCGCTGTTTTTATGACAGCGGCCGAATTAGGTAAAGAGACCGGAGTCAGCGAATCAACCATAGTAAGATTTGCATCCGCTCTCGGTTACGACGGTTATCCCGAATTTCAGAAAAGCCTGGTCGAATGTGTCAAGACCAAGCTTTCTTCCGTTCAGAAGATAGATGAAAAATACGGACGCAGTACCCAGTCGGAGATACTTACTTCCGTTCTTAACGCGGATATGGAAAAGATCCGCGACACCATCAAGAATCTCAATCCCAGTGCATTCGATCTTACCGTGGACATTCTGCTTCGTGCAAGGAATGTCTATATCATGGGTCTCAGATCCAATGAGCCGCTTGCAGCATTCCTTCATTTTTATCTGAACATGGTCCGTCCCGGTTGCGTGCTTGTAAATTCTACATCCGTTACGGAGACCTTTGAACAGATGATAAGGATCAACGAAGAGGATGCGTTTGTCGGTATCAGCTTTCCGAGATATTCGATGAGAACACTTAAGGCTATGGAATTTGCAAACGACAGGAGAGCATCCGTCATAGCGATAACCGATTCCGCACATTCTCCGATGACTCTTTATTCGACCTGCAATCTCTATGCAAGATCGGATATGGTATCGATAGTCGATTCGCTCGTCGCACCTCTTTCCGTTATCAACGCAATAGTCGTTGCGCTCTGCATAAAGGCTCCCGAGCAGATCAGGAAGAATCTTAAGATGCTCGAATCGGTATGGAATGATTATCAGGTTTATCTCAACGATGAGATCGATTTCATAGATGATGATCCCATACTCAACTATTCGCTCAGAAAACAGGCTTCTGAAGAAAAGAAAGATGAATAAGATAATAGTAATCGGCGGCGGTCCTGCAGGAATGTTGGCCGCCGTTTCGGCATCAAAAGAAAATACCAAAGTCATCCTTCTTGAAAAGAACGACCGACTCGGAAAGAAACTTTTCATAACGGGAAAGGGAAGATGCAACATCACAAATTCTGCGGACAAGGATGTGATCATGAAGAATATCATGACCAATCCGAAGTTCATGTTCAGTGCGCTTGATGTATTCGACAATAACGATATCTGCAGGCTTCTCGAAGAACACGGATGCAAGGTGAAGGAAGAAAGAGGCGGAAGGATATTCCCCGTATCGGATCATTCATCCGATGTCATCAAAGCACTTACCAAAATGCTCGACGAGAAAAAGGTCGAGGTAAGACTGAACTCCGAAGTAAAGAGCATTGAAAAAAAAGAAGATGTTTTTAAGATAACTCTGGGAGATAAAAAGGTTCTCGAATGTGATGCGGTGATCCTTACAACGGGCGGATTATCATATCCGGGAACAGGCTCGACCGGAGACGGATTAAGGTTTGCGGGAGCTTTGGGACACAGCGTAAAGGAATGCACTCCTTCGCTCGTTCCCTTGGAGACTAAGCAGCTCTGGTGCAGGGATCTTCAGGGACTGTCACTTAAAAACACCGGACTTAAGATGTACAGCGGCGGCAAGCTCATTTACGAAGACTTCGGCGAGATGCTCTTTACGCATTTCGGCATAAGCGGTCCTATGGTTTTGTCCGCAAGCAGCTATTATCATAAAAGAAAAGCGGATGACTGCCTTGTCGTTCTTGATCTTAAACCGGCACTTTCCGAAGATGAGCTTGATGACAGGCTTTTAAGGGAGATATCCGATAATCACGAAAAGCATTTTATCAATATGCTTCCGGATCTGCTTCCCTCCAAGATGGTTCCGGTCATCGCATCTCTTTCTGGGATCGACCCGCACAAAAAATGCGGTGATATAATAAAAGAAGAACGTAAGAATCTTGTCAGTATTCTTAAGTGCCTTGAAATCGACATCACAGGAACAAGAGGATATGATGAGGCCATAATCACCAAGGGCGGTATCAGCGTAAAGGAAGTATCGCCCAAGAATATGATGAGCAAGATCGTTCCCGGATTATTTATCGCAGGAGAGATACTTGACCTTGATGCACTGACCGGAGGATTCAACCTTCAGATCGCATGGTCAACAGGTTATCTTGCGGGTATCGGCGCTTTGGGGTATATTGACGGATCAAAAGGAGAAACGGAATGAATGTTGCAATAGACGGTCCCGCAGGTGCGGGAAAGAGTACCATAGCCAAGCTCTGTGCAAAGAAAATGGATCTTATATATGTCGATACCGGAGCAATGTACAGGGCAGTGGCTCTGTATCTGCTCGAGAGCGGAATTGATGTAAATGACCGCAGCGCCGTTGCCGAAAAGTGCAAAGGTGCCTCTGTTGATATCAAATACGAAGACGGTATCCAGAATGTATATCTGAACGGCAATAATGTAACCGGAAGACTTCGTGAGGAAGCGGTCGGAAATACCGCATCCGTGACAAGCGCCGTTCCCGAGGTCCGTGCACAGATCTTTTCGCTTCAGAGAGGCCTTGCGGAGCGCGGAGGAGTCATCATGGACGGCCGTGATATCGGAACCGTTGTAATGCCCGATGCGGATGTTAAGATCTACCTCACCGCAAGCTCGGAGGTAAGAGCAGAGAGACGTGTTCTGGAACTTGAAGCAAAGGGAGAGCATCCCGATTTCGAAGAGATCAAAAAGGACATAGAAGACCGTGACCACCGCGATATGACCCGTGAGATCTCGCCCCTTAAGCAGGCAGACGATGCGATCCTTGTCGACACCTCCGATATGACCATCGATGAAGTCGTTGAAAAGATAAGTTCGCTCTGTAAATAAACAGATGATATATTTACGATATATCATCCGGAAAGAATAATATGGCAGAAATAAGACTTGCTGATCCGTCGGGCTTTTGCTTCGGTGTGAAGCGTGCTGTTGACGGAGTGTATGAAAAACTTAGCAGTGGAAGACCCATTTATACCTATGGTCCGATCGTTCATAACGAGACTGTTGTTTCCGACCTGGAAAACAGGGGCGTCAGGGTAATAGAGGATAAAGAAACCCTTGAAGCCACGGATTTTGAGCCTGACAGCTGCATAATCATCAGAGCTCACGGCATAGGAAGGGATATTTATTCCATCCTTGAGGAAAAAGGCTGTGAAGTCGCCGATTTTACCTGTCCCTTTGTTAAGAGGATCCATGATATCGTGCATGAGGAGAGCGTCAAGGGCAGGAATATCGTTATAGTCGGAAATCCCGCCCATCCCGAGGTTATCGGCATCTGCGGATGGTGCGACGGACCGGTTACGGTGGTCAGGGACGAAAAAGAGGCGAAAAGCCTTGAAATATCGGGCGAGATCACTATCGTGGCCCAGACTACCTTCCAACATAAGAAATTTTCATTAATTGTTGAAATAATTAACGAAAAAGGTTATAATGCTAACGTTGTGAACACTATATGTTCAGCAACGAAGGACAGGCAGGATGCAGCCGAAGTCCTTTCAAGATCGGCAGATGCCATGATCGTCATAGGGGGGAGCGCAAGCTCTAACACGCGCAGGCTTTATGAGATCGCTTCGGCAAATTGTCCGAACACGGTCTGTGTACAGAAACCGGAAGACCTTAAAGAATACAAACTACCTGAATCTGTTAAGCTGATCGGCATCACCGCGGGGGCTTCCACTCCGCAAAATATTATTGAGGAGGTTCAAAAATATGTCAGAGGAATTGACTTTTGAACAATTACTGGAAGAGCAGGAATCTAAAAAGATCATATTACATACAGGAGAGGTAGTCGAAGGCACCGTATTTGATGTTAAGCCCGAAGAGATCATTCTTGATCTCGGATGCAAGTCAGACGGTATTCTGAGTAAATACGAGTACACCAACGATAACAGCGTAGATCTTACTCAGGCTGTAAAGCCCGGAGATAAGCTCGAGGTTAAGGTTCTCAAGGTTGATGACCGCGAGGGTCAGGTTATCGTTTCCTATAAGAGAGTTCAGCAGGAGAAGGCTAACCAGCGTATCGAGGAAGCTTTCAATAACCAGGAAGTTCTCACCGCTAAGGTTACCGCCATTCTTAAGGGCGGAATCACCGTTGAGGTTGACGGAACCAGGATCTTCATTCCTGCAAGCCTTGTTTCCGACAGCTATGAGAAGGATCTTTCCAAGTATCTCGGACAGGACATCGATTTCGTCGTTGTTGAGTACAACCCTCACAAGAGAAGATGCATCGGTGACCGTAAGCAGCTTCTTGCAGCCAAGAAGGAAGAGATGCAGAAGGCACTCCTTGACAAGATCAAGGTTGGCGATATCGTAGACGGCGTTGTCAAGAACGTTACCGATTTCGGTGCATTCGTAGATCTCGGCGGAGCTGACGGACTTCTTCACATCTCAGAGATGAGCTGGGGAAGAGTTGAGAATCCCAAGAAGAATTTCCACATCGGAGATAATCTCAAGGTTCTCGTTAAGGATATCAACGGCACCAAGATCGCTCTTTCACTCAAGTTTGATGATGAGAATCCCTGGAAGGATGCCAATGACAAGTTCGCTATCGGACGTGTCGTAACCGGTAAGGTTGCTCGTATGACCGACTTCGGAGCATTCGTAGAGATCGAGAACGGCGTTGATGCACTCCTTCATGTATCCCAGATCTCCAAGGACCGCGTTGAGAAGCCTTCAGACGTTCTTAAGGTAGGCGATGAGGTTACTGCCAAGATCGTTGATTTCAACGAGGCAGATCACAAGATCTCCCTTTCCGTTAAGGCTCTTACCGCTCCCGATTCCGATGAGAACGAGGACGAGGTTCCCGTTGACATCGAGGCTGTTGCTAACGAAGAGCAGTAATTAAATAAGCTTATAAATGTTAAAATGCTTTTTCCGGCTTAAGTGTCGGAAAAAGCATTTTTTTTACGGTCTTTTAATTCAGAATGTGGTATCATATTAGAAAAATTAAAATTTTCCGTTTTACAGGGAGGTTTTATGGCAGCAGATTACGAATATTTCAAAAAAGAGATCTTTAAGCTTACATCGATCGATCTGAACTCATACAAAGAGAAGCAGATGAAAAGAAGGATCGATAATCTGATCACTAAGAATAAGATCACCGGATACGACAATTACGTAAATGCACTCAAGACCGATAAGGCTCTTTTTGATGAGTTCATTAACTATATTACAATCAACGTCTCTGAATTCTACAGAAACCCTGATCAGTGGGCTTATATGGATAAGACCGTTATCCCCAAGCTCATCGAAAGATTCGGTACCAGGCTCAAGATCTGGAGTGCCGCATGCTCTACGGGAGATGAACCTTATTCGCTCGTTATGGCGCTTTCAAGGCATGTGCCCTTAAGCCAGATCAAGATCACAGCTACGGACCTTGATAAGACCGTTATCGCCAAGGCTAAGGTAGGCCTCTACGATGCAAAGTCCATCGCCGGTGTTCCCGAGGATCTCAAGAAGAAGTATTTCACCCAGGTTGGACCTTCCTACAAGATCTCCGATGAGATCAAGAAGTGCGTAACCTTCAGTGAGCACAATCTTCTCAAGGACAGATACGACACCAACTACGATATGATCGTGTGCAGGAACGTGCTCATCTACTTCACCGACGAAGCCAAGGATGAAGTCTTCAGAAAGTTCTTCGCATCCATCAAGTCCGGAGGATTCCTCTTCATCGGATCCACCGAGCAGATCGTAAACTACAAGGACATGGGTTACGTCAGAGAAAACTCATTCTACTACGGAAAACCCTGATTCTAAAAAACACAAAGAAAGAGCCGGGAGAACTTATCTCCCGGCTTAATTATTTCATTTGCGGGTGGCGTGAAACGTATGATAATTCGAGACATCGGCGTCTGCGTTAGAAACGGCCGCCTGGCCTGAACGAAGTGAATGGCCTGCGGCATGAGGTAAAGCCTATGTCGATCCGGTTTCGCGCCTGACGCCGATAAGCGAGAATTATCATACCTCACGACAGGACCCGCGTAATAAACAAAAAATGCCGGGAGATAAGTTCTCCCGGCTCTTGCTATTCTTGTTTTAGTATGTGGATGCGAGCATCGATATGATGTGACCTGCGTACTTGTTGAATGCGTTGCGGTCACGCTTGAGATCGTCGGTCAGCTCGAAGAACATATCGGAGCTTCTGTACTCCCTTCTGAAGAGGGGCTCGAAGAGCATATCCCACTGGGGAAGGTAGCTCGATGTCTTTCTGGTGTAGCATGTTGCGGCTGTTGCCTGTGTGCGGTGATCCTTGTCCACAAACGAAGCTACGGATTTATGAAGTGCCGTATCTTCTTCGGGAAGATAGTAGTAATCCTCGTATCCCGCATAGAAGTATTTCATTTCTTCGTTGTAGAGAGGAACCTTTATCAGTGCGTCTTCACCGCCTGCCTTGATGTAGCAGCCGTGTGCGAAGGCTGTGATCGAGCGGGGGATCGGAGATTCGAGCTTGATGCTCATGATGATCTCACTCTGTACCTCGCCGTTGTAATCTGTGAATGTGTCGGCGTGAACCTTGGCAACCCTGAGCTTTCCCGCAACCAGATCGCAGTAGGAGAGCATTGGAAGGATACGGATCATTCCCTTGATGTCATCCTCGTTGTGAAGAAGAAGGGAATTGCGTGCGAACTCGGAAGGATTGTTTACATAGTCGTGATAGATTCCTATCAGGTCCCCTCCGGAAAAAACATCGGCTCTTTCGATTCCCATATATTTCTCGATTGACTTCTGCTTGAGAGAGGAAAGACCGAGGAGATGCTTGAGCGGGCTGATCCTTTTATAAAGATCGATGCCGTTGAAATCATCTATGGTAAGGTCGAGCTCAAGAGCTTCGATCTTCTGGGTAAGGAAGGGAAGGTCAAACTGATTTCCGTTGAAATGGATCAGTGTCTTGTATCCGCCTTCTTTTGCGAATGCAAAGAAACTCTCGATGATATCTTTTTCTTCTTCGTATTTTTCCGCGAACCACTGCCTGGTGCACCATTTTCCGTCCGAAAGATAGGCACATCCTATCAGATACAGTGCGGATGAACGTGCGGTGAATCCTGTTGTCTCAATATCCAGGAAAAGAACCGACTCGGGATCGGCAACAGCGGAAAGATCGTAACCTAATCTGAAATCTTCGAAAGTCTGAGTAGTTTCCTTCATGATTTAAGCCTCTTTTATAAGGTTAATCTCAACTTAATTACTATATCAAAAAAGACTTGTTTTATCAATTATACAGACACATATACATATGTCATTTACGTGTTAAATTTTTCACTGACTTTATGGAAAAATAGGGCGGATAGGAGTATATTTATTATGTATGTAAATTCATTATTCTAGGGTGGTTTAAATGGCAAAATTTACTTTTAAAGGCGGGATCCATCCGTATGACGGAAAAGATCTTTCCAGGGATAAAGCCATCATCGATGCCGTACCGGGCGAGACAATGGTATACCCCCTGAGCCAGCATATAGGTGCACCGGCCAAACCTGTTGTCGCAAAGGGCGATACGGTCCTGAGGGGACAGATGATAGCCGAAGCCGGCGGATTCGTATCCGCACCCGTATATTCATCCGTTTCGGGAATTGTCAAAGGCATTGAAAAGAGAAGAGTTGCCACGGGCGATATGGTAGAGAGCATCATTATCGAAAATGACGGTCTCGGTACAGAAGTGATGTATGAAGAAGCCCGCGACTGGGAAAAGCTCTCCCGTGAAGAGATACTGGAGCGTATCAGAAAAGCAGGTATCGTCGGAATGGGCGGAGCCGGATTTCCTACTTCCGTCAAGCTCTCTCCCAAGGATCCCGACGCTATAGATTACGTTATCTGTAATGCCGCCGAGTGCGAGCCTTACCTTACTTCCGATTACCGCAGGATAATCGAAGAAGGGGAGAAGGTCGTCGAAGGACTTAAGATAATCCTCAGCCTCTTTTCCGATGCCCACGGCATCATTGCGGTAGAGGACAATAAGCCCGAGGCTATAGCACATCTTTCAAAACTTTCCAAAAATGAAAACCTCATAAGTATCAAGGAACTTAAGACCAAGTACCCTCAGGGCGCGGAAAGACAGCTGATCTTTGCGACCACCGGAAGAAAGGTCAATTCCAAGATGCTTCCCGCAGATGTCGGCTGCATAGTCAATAACGTCGATACCATCTGCTCTGTTTATAATGCCGTTGTTCTCGGCAAGCCTCTCATGGAAAGGATCGTAACCGTATCCGGCGATGCGGTCAAGATGCCCAGGAATATGAGAGTTCCCTGCGGTATGAGCTATACCGAGGTTATCGAACAGAGCGGCGGATTCAAGACCAAGCCCGGCAAGATCATCTGCGGCGGACCTATGATGGGATTTGCGATGTTTACAACGGATGTTCCCGTTACCAAGACATCCACAGCGCTTCTTGCATTTGTCAAGGATCCTCTTGAGAACGTTGAGACCACTCCCTGCATCAATTGCTCACGCTGTTCATATGCATGTCCCGCGGGCCTTATACCCGGAAGGCTGTCCGATATGGCAGAGCATTTCGATAATGAGGCATTCGTTGCAAACGGCGGCATGGAGTGCTGCGAATGCGGATGCTGCAGCTTTGTATGTCCCGCGAAGAAACCGCTTACCCAGAACATCAAATCAATGAGAAAGATGGAACTGGCTAAAAGGAAAAAATAAAAGGAATCGTTAAAATGAGTCTTCCAAGAGTATCATCGAACCCGCATATAAGAAGCGGGGCAACAACACAGCTTATAATGTTCACCGTGATACTGGCACTGATGCCGGCGTTCGGTTACGGTGTTTATAACTTCGGAATAAGGGCACTTTTTGTGGTTCTTGTATGCGTGGCGACCTGCGTTCTTTCCGAGATCGTATTTGCGCTCATCGCAAAAAAGAAGATAAGGGTGGATGACCTCAGTGCCGTTGTCACGGGTCTTCTTCTCGCACTGAATCTTCCCGTATCGATTCCTTACTGGCAGGCGGCTTTAGGCAGCGCATTTGCCATCATAGTGGTAAAAGAACTGTTTGGAGGAATAGGTAAGAACTTCATGAATCCCGCACTTGCCGGAAGGTGCTTCCTTATTATTTCCTTCCCTGTTGCAATGACAAACTTTGCGACCGATACCTACACGGGTGCAACACCCCTTGCACTTCTTAAGAGCGGGGAGAGCGTTGATATCAGGGCAATGGTATTCGGTAACATTCCCGGAACCATAGGCGAGACCAGTATGATAATGCTCCTTATCGGTGCATGCATCCTTCTTTTGACCGGAGTCATCGATCTCTGGGTTCCCGGAAGTTATATTCTTTCCTTTGTCTTATTCCTGATCCTCTTCGGCGGACACGGATTCGATCCCGCTTTTATCACCGCTCATCTTGCGGGAGGCGGACTTATGCTCGGTGCATTCTTTATGGCTACCGATTACGTCACAAGGCCTGTATCGAAAAAAGGCCAGGCGGTATTCGGAATCTTCCTCGGCATCATGACAGGTATCTTCAGGATCTTCGGACCCTCCGCCGAGGGCGTTTCATATGCGATCATTCTGGGCAACTGCATAGTTCCACTCATTGATAAGTTCACTGTTCCCGTACCGTTCGGTCTTACGGCCTCCGAGTTTAAGAAAGGAGGCAAGTGATGAATAACGATCTCAGATCCGCGATCAAAGATGCACTTATACTTGTTGCGATCACACTTGTATCCGGCCTTCTTCTCGGTCTTGTGAACATGCTTACCGAAGAACCTATAAGGCTTCAGAAGGAACAGGCGGTCATCGACAGCTGCAAAGCCGTATTCCCCACCGAAGAAGGTTTTGCACAGGTTGCCACCTTTGAACTAACCGGATATGTTCCCACCGAAAAGCTTTCGGCAGATCTTTTAAAAGAAGGAGTTACCGTCGGTAATATCTATAAAGCAATTGCTTCCGACGGTTCCGTTGCCGGATATGCGATAGAGGTTACATCCGCGGAAGGATACGGCGGAGATATCAGACTTATGTGCGGTATCACTTCTGACGGAATACTCAGGGGAGTTTCGATACTTGAGATCTCCGAGACCGCAGGTCTCGGTATGAGAGCGGGAGATGTTCTCGTTCCCCAGATCCATAATCTTGATGTCGATCATATTGCATTTACCAAAACGGGAAAGACATCTCCGAACGAAATAGATGCGATCAGCGGTGCGACAATAACAACCACCGCGTTCACTAACTGTGTCAATGCGGCACTTGATGTTTCGGATGAGATAGTTCCCATGGAAGGAGGCGCAGCATGAACAGATCATTAGAGCGCCTTTATAACGGAATCATCAAAGAAAATCCCACATTCGTTCTTACACTCGGAATGTGTCCCACACTTGCGGTCACCACATCCGCTATGAACGGACTCGGAATGGGACTTACCACAGCGGCTGTCCTGGCAATGAGCAACCTTTTCATTTCAGCGCTCAGAAAGGTCATTCCCGACAAGGTGAGGATACCTGCTTTCATAGTAATCGTTGCATCATTCGTTACTATAGTGCAGCTGCTTTTGGAAGCATTCATTCCTTCTCTTAATGCATCACTCGGAATCTACATTCCGCTTATAGTCGTTAACTGTATAATCCTCGGACGCGCCGAGAGCTACGCATATCACAATCCCGTTATTCCTTCGTTTTTCGACGGCGTCGGAATGGGACTCGGATTTACCGTGGCACTCACGCTTCTCGGAATCTTCCGTGAGTTCATAGGATCCGGTACCTTCTTCGGAATCAGGGTCTTCCCCGAGGAATACGGTGTAACGATATTCGTTCTTGCACCCGGTGCATTCTTTGTACTCGCTATGCTCGTTGCCATCCAGAATTTCATCAAGGCTAAGATGGAAGCAAAGGGCAAGGATGTATCCAAGATAGGTTCGGGATGCGCATCCGGATGTGCGGGCTGCGGACAGGCTTCCGTATGCGGCAAGCCCAAAGCCAGGGCTTACAGAAAGGTTCAGGAAAGAAGAGCCGAAGAAGAGTCCGCAGATGAAGAGGAGTACGATGAGGAAGACGAGGAGATCGATGAGATCCTCGAGGATACCAAAGCTCCCGTAAAAGAAAACAAGCCCAAGACTTCCGAACCTAAAAAAGCTGATAAGAAAGTGATAAAAGCTGAAAAGACTGAGGAACCGGAAGCTGAAAAAGCAAAAGAGGAATCCGACGAAGAAATTGCTGAAGAAGCAAAAGACGGTTCCGAAGAAGCTGAAGAAGGTACCGAAGAATCTTTTGAAGAAGCGGAGGACAGTTCCGAAGAAACATCTGAAGAGTCCGAAGACATCGCAGAAGAATCCGCCGAAGCAGAAGAAAGTAAAGAAAAGAACAAGCCTTCGGGCAAGAATAAAAAGAAAAACAAGAAGAGGAGGAAATAAAAATGAACGGTATCAAAGATATGCTCCTCCTTCTTGTCGGATCTTCACTGGTCTCCAACGTAGTGCTCAGCCAGTTCCTCGGACTGTGCCCCTTCCTCGGAGTTTCCAAGAAGATCAAGACCGCAGCCGGAATGGGCGGAGCCGTAATATTTGTCATCACTCTTGCAAGTTTGGTTGCAGGTGCTTTATACAAGCTGATACTTGAGCCGCTGAACCTTAAATATCTTCAGACGATCGTTTTCATTCTGGTCATCGCGGCACTTGTACAGTTTGTCGAGATGTTCCTCAAGAAGATGATCCCTTCACTATATCAGGCTCTTGGTGTTTATCTTCCTTTGATCACCACCAACTGTGCGGTCCTCGGTGTTGCCGTAAGCAATGTCCAGAAGAATTACGGTGTGCTCGAGGGAGTCGTAAACGGTATCGGAACCGCAGTAGGTTTTGCCGTAGCGATAATCATCCTTGCAGGCATCAGGGAAAGAATGGAATACAATGAAGTGCCAGGTCCTTTCAAGGGAATGCCCATAGTCCTTCTTACCGCAGGACTTATGGCTATCGCGTTCTGGGGATTTTCGGGACTTCTGTAAAGGGGAATTGTTATGATGACAGTAGTTGCTGCCGCACTCTGCGTCGCATGTGTGGGAATATTCGTCGGAATCTTCCTCGGCGCAGCCGGAATTATCTTTAAAGTAAAAACCGATGAAAGAGAAGAGAAGGTGCTTGCCGCTCTTCCCGGAAATAACTGCGGAGGCTGCGGATATCCGGGATGTTCAGGTCTTGCAGCCGCTATCGTAAAGGGCGAAGCTCCCGTTAACGCATGTCCCGTCGGCGGAAACGATGTCGGCGCCAAAGTTGCCTCGATCATGGGGCAGGAAGCATCCGAGAGTGTTAAAAAGGTTGCGTTTGTCGCTTGCGCAGGTGACTGTGAAAAGGCAAATGTCAATTACGATTATTACGGATCACGCGATTGCAGGATGATCAACTTTTCGCCCGCGGGCGGAGCAAAGGCCTGCAGACAGGGATGTCTGGGCGGCGGAACCTGTGTGAAGGTATGTCCGTTTGATGCTATCCATATAGTTGACGGAATCGCAAAGGTCGATAAGGAAAAGTGCAAGGCATGCGGAAAGTGCATCGAGATCTGCCCGAGAAAGCTTATCAGCCTTGTTCCCTATGATGCAAAATACATTGTTGCCTGTTCTTCCAATGACAAAGGTCCCGATGTAATGAAAGCCTGCAGTGCCGGATGTATCGGCTGCGGACTCTGCGCAAGGAACTGTCCCGCAGGTGCGGTCACCGTCACCGATTTTCTTGCCCACATCGATCAGGAAAAATGTGTCGGATGCGGTGCATGTGCGGAGAAGTGCCCCAAAAAGGTTATCGTATGAGTAACAAGATGAATCTTCCCGATGACAATGAAAGGAACCTGTTTACGCCACAGATGACTGCGGCGATGGTTGTCACTGCTTTTGTGACTCTCCTTATCATTGTCATTGTTCTTTTGGTGAACAGAAGTCCTCACCACAATAATACCGCTTCCCAGAATCCGGAACCCGTTCAGACACAGAGCCCTGTGATCAAGCCGGAGGAAACTCCGGGAGGAGATGTTATAGGCCCCGGTGATCTTGATTTTTGGGATATGTATCCTGAGGATACGGAAGATCCCACAGACGAACAGCAGGGCGGCTCCGAAGAGGATAACAAACCCGTTGAACCCGATGACGGCACCGAACCTCCCGAAGCTACGGACGGAAGACATACTCTTGTGATAAACAGGGACGGCAAGGAAGAGTGGGTGCTCATATCACCTTACCTTCCCAAGAATGACATCGATCCTTCCTCACTTGTCCTTCAGTCGAATCTGATGTCCTATTACGTTGACGGAAAAGAGACCTCTTATCTCGGAATAAGTGTCGACAAGTATGATGATTATATTGATTTCGTAAAGCTGAAAAATGCAGGAATTGATTTTGTGATGCTGAGGGTCGGCGTCCGCGGATATGAGAGCGGAAGCATAACCTTTGACGAATATTATGCGGACAATATCTCCAGGGCAACACAGGCGGGACTTGAAGTCGGACTTTATTTCAGATCCCAGGCGATAACTCCCGAAGAGGCTGCCGAGGAAGCGACCGCACTCGTTGCTGCGATCGGAGAATACAACGTAAAGTATCCTCTTGCTATCGACGCCGGATTTGTGCTCAATGACACTTCGAGGATCGAGATGCTTTCCAAGACGGAAAAGACAGCCGTTCTCAGAGCATTCGTCGATACCGTCAAAGCATCGGGACATAACTGTGCGCTCCGTGCGGACAAGGAATTTCTGATAAAAGAAATAGATCTTTCGAAATTTTCGGATATAGATATATGGCTGGACAATCCCGGAGACCTTCCGGATTATCCCTACGCGATGACCATGTGGGAATATACGGATACGGCAACACTCGACGGAGTGAACGGACTGACCGACATCACGATATCATTTATAGATTACACGCAGAAATAAAAAGCCGGATGGGATCACCGAATATTCGGATTGATCTCGAGAGAGTTGTAGATCTCGGCATAGACTTTACCCGAAACTTCATCGATGAAATTCTCGGGATACTTTTTTGAAGATGTTTTCTTAAGTATATCGACTGCCTTATTGTATGCGATGGCAGCTTCGAGGGCGGAATCGTAAGTTCCTATCCTGGTATAACCCGATGTGTGGATGCGGGCGATATAGCCCTTTCCTTCTTTTTCGGGAATAACGCCGTGATAGGTGTTGAGGATCTCGAGATTGGATCTTCTGTAATCGAAGTTATCGCCGTTAATGAACCTGCAGTCGCGGCCTTCGACGCTGTAAGCCTTGAGACCGAAACGCGCTCCTACGGAAAGCTGTGAACCGTAATCTGCGACGAAGAAATGCCCGCCCCTTTTTGAGATCTTGTGGGACGAGAAATAGAAGAGGTCTTCTATATCGAAGGTAAAGACGATATCCTTCGTAAGATGGTAGTTAAAATATCCCTTTTTCAGGTATATGGGTGTTCCGAAATAGATGCCGTTATCCCTGAGATTTATGAGGATGACGGCTTTTTCATATTTAAGAGCCTTAAAATCTTGAAAATCGTTTAATGAAATGCTAACATCTTCAAGTACTTTTAACGCGGTCACATAAGCCTTGTGAGCTTTATCCACGGAAGGATATGAGCCTAGGGAGATATGACGGCCGTTTTTGGTGACAGAGGCACGGTATAATGTTTTTCCGGACGGAGTTACATATACATGTACTCCTTTAGAAGATTTACCGTTCATGGAAATATTGTAACACAGGAAGGATCAGATTTATGAAAGAAGTTACATACTCAAGCACAAGAGGTGAAGGAGTAAAGTATACGGCATCTATGGCCGTTCTAAAGGGCCTTGCATCGGACGGCGGACTTTTTGTTCCCGACCATATCCCTTCACTTGATAAAACTCTTGCAGAACTTTCGGAGATGGATTATCAGAATCTCGCATACGAGGTTATGAAGCTTTTCCTTACCGATTATACCGAGGAAGAACTCAGGGGATGCATTGCCAACGCATATGATTCCAAGTTCGACACTC
>JAEEGK010011948.1_pt1 | contig 19779 bp, 10 predicted proteins | sample 8958771 | NCBI WGS metagenome assembly JAEEGK01 (sample SAMN16246547, study PRJNA631951) | gut metagenome | biome: gut microbiome; feature: rumen; material: SC-attached | host: Bos | place: Iran: Karaj | collected 2018-10
ATCGGCGAAAATCGTCCTGTCCTCTCATCAGTCCATGCAGACATCAATGCCGTCAGCAATGAACTTTCCCGCATCGGCAACAATGTCAACCAGATCGCGCGTCAGGTGAATACTATAATGAAAGTTGCCCGTGAAGAAGGCGAGGTTCCTTCCATTACCCTGAATAAAGTGTTGAATTTTGAATCAACACTTATCGGCTATCTGTCTGAAATCAGGTCGAAGATGATGGAGTTCAACACCATCATGCGAACCTCCCGCAAGCGCATCAATGATGCCATGCTCGGGGAGGATGATATCATCACCCGGTGCCTCATTCATCCGAAAGTTGGTAATAAGGCCCGTCATTATTCCACACTTCTGAGGATGATCCAGAGTTATCAGAATGAGAGGAAAGCCACCGACAGATGGACGCTGGATATCCTGAAGAACAGCCTGGAATATGATATAAGAAATGCGAATGAGGAATTTATAAAATCAAAGGAGGGTTAAGATATGGAAAGATGCGTCGTCAAGATTCTGGGTGCCAAAGCCACCAATTTTGCCGCCTGCTTTTACAATGAGAAGAAGGTGGCCGAAGGCACAGCCGAATGTATCTCTATGCGGAACTTCGGCGAGCTGGGTGATTATAAACTACACTCGCCGGTGGTGCTGTCCCGTTACATGCAGAAAATAGCTGACCACAATAAGTTTGTGAAACACCCTCAGAAGCATATCTGCTGGTCATTCCCCGGCAAGGCCAATCCCGAACAGCTGCAGCAGCTGCTGAAGGATGCTCAGACCACCATGGACCGGCTTGGCTATAAGGATCAGCCGCAGGTGTTCTGGGTCCACAATGACACCGCGAACACTCACATTCATGGTGCATCGGTGACGGTCAGCGTAAAGAATGGCTTGTGGATCGATAACTGGAAAGAAGGCCGCCGTGCGCGTCGTATCATGGACCAGTTAAGAGGTGTCAGCACTATGAATGCCGTCGATAAATTGCTGGAATATAAGTTCGAGAACCGCGAGCAGTTCAAGTCATTGCTAATCTCCACCGGCTACCGTTGCCACCTCGATGAGCAGAATAGCTGCTATGACATTTATCGTGGCCATGAACTGATCGGCAGTGTCAGCACCGAGGAGCTGGATGCCAGAATAGCGGCCAATGGGAGGAACAAGGATACCCGAAAGGATGTCATAACAAGCCTTAGAGGTATCCTTCTCGACCGTCGCCGCAGGTCGCTGAAAATGAATGTGACAGCACCGATCAAGGTCGATACCAAGGATGGCGAGCATACTGTCACCAGGAAACTAAGCGAGGTCAAAACTCGCTTCAATGGTGACAAGGGAATCGACATCGAGGGTGAACGCAAGGCTCAGTTCAAGCAATTTCTTTTGGAACTGAAAAAGGAACTGGGTATATCGATCGTCTTCTCGCAGTACCAGGACGGCAAGACAAAGGGCTATACCCTCATAGACCATAAAGACGGTATCGTGTTTAAGGGTTCCGATATCGTCGATCTTCAAAAATTACTTAATCCTGACTGGCGAAAGGGACAGGAGAAAGATACCGTCCTGTCCGCTGATGATGCCGCATTGATGGCAGATGACATCCGTCAATCTGAGAACCTGCCGCTGGCGATAGAGCAGCAACTGGAGCGTCTGGGTATCGAGTTTGATCCCGATGCGCCGTATGCAATGCAAAACTTCGGCTTTGAGTCCGAAGAAGAAAACCGTTCTCAGGCTGTGGAAGCCCTTCATCAGGTAATTGCTTTAGTCCGGAACGGTGAGGATGCTACCGAGTATGGGGCAGCAAAAATAGCCGCCCTCGCTCAGGAAGCAGTCGATAGAGCTGTCTGCGCCGACGGCCTCAGACTTTCATCCATTCAGGAAGAGGAAGACCGTCAGATGCTCGAACAGTCCCGACAACCGGAAATAGCAAGGGCCAGGAATCGTCTTGAGGCAGCGAGGAATATCACTGCATCTGAGATCGGTAACTTCGTAATGGACTTCCTCGACGACTTCAATATCGAGCACAGCCCTTACGGTGATTACGTGGAACCAAAGTCGGACTACTCGATTGATGAATCCATCAGGATGTGTCTTGAAAAGCTGCAGGCTGCTGTTGAAGCCAAAAATCCTTATGACCGCAGGGACTGGGGAAATGTGGCCATATTTTTTGCTAAGAGTGCCGAGAACCGCTGGAAGGAGGAATCTAAAGCTAAGAAGCCAGCAGCACAGCCGAAGACCGAAACACAGAAGCCTGCGCCGAAACAGTCCGGTCCAAGTGTCAGGGCTATCCCGTTCGTTGGCAATATCGATCCGTCTATCTTCGTTGGAGAGGATGGCCGTTTCTATATAAAGGTCAACATCAATGGTGTTGATACTGATCCGAAGCTCATCGAGAAACAGCACCTCGAATGGTATCAGCAGCATGGCCAGAACTATGACCAGGCGGCCCGTGACCTGGTTGTTCATTATTTCGGCAACGAGATTCAGGAAGCTATGGTAGAGGACTGGAAACAAAGACACTTCGATGCCGGAAAGATGCCGTTTGGTATAACAGTGGGACAAATATGGGTTAGAGATAATAGTCAGGGTACTGAATTTTGGACAGATGGCGAATTCTACCATAACGGCGAAAAACTAAAAACGAGAGGTTATCCAATCTCTCGTGAAGACAGAATCAGATGGAATGATATGAGTAAAGAAGAAGCATTGCCAATCGTCTGTAAATCCGTTGGAAAGGAGCTTGTTAAGGACTGGAAATTCCCGTCCATCACAGAACTTCAGAACGACTGGCATGAATCTCCGGCACCGTTCGACACCACTGAGGGTATCTATCAGACAATAGAGACCTTCAACGTCTTCACTGAGCAGCTTTGCAGCGACTTCGTTCAGACCTGCGGCGAGGTGGCAACGGCCTACCTCTCACTGGTAGCCGGAGGCACGGGAGGTTTCTCTACCGGCGGCACAGGCGGTGGCGGTGGCCAGCAGTCCGGCTGGGGTAGGAAGAAGGATGATGACGACTGGTTCAAGGTAGGCACCGGCCTCATGGGCCTGCACTCCCACAAGAAAGGCGGATTGCGCATGAAACCATAAGAAGGGGACTGGCCTCACAGTCACCCCCCTTCATTAAAGAGGGGAAGGCTGGCACTGTACCAGCCTTCGGCGTTGGTACAGACGGCTCTACGAGCAGCCTATGAAGGGATATCGGCTCGTCTTTCGGAGGCTGTTAAGAAACTCCTTACAGCCATAATCATCTCCAAGATCTTCGCGGATAATCCCAAGAGTTCCGGTCAAAGCCGACACAACCCGCGCAAGAGCATGAAGGGAGTTGATGATCTCCAACTCATTTCTACAGTCTATATGATTGAGAACCTTTTTCCCAATCATATAGACTTTATTCTCATCGGCCTTTATCAGAGGAATTATCAATGCCATAGACCAGTTAGATTAAGGGGACAGACGAAGCCCTGAAGCCGAAGAAGGCCGGAATGGATATGGCTACAAACAGCAGGAACACACAGGACATGATAAGAACAAAGATCGATTGCTTGATATCTTGGTCCTGATTGTTCATCTTCCAGTAGATCCTAATGCTGCCTGCAACGGCAACAATAGCACCTATGGCCAGAATCACCCTGCGGACAGGAAGAATATAGGCTTCGATGTTTTGTCTGACGGGGTCAAGGACGTCCTGACTATTCGTATACATCATCACATTCTCCCCATGTTCGCCGAAGAAGCCGGGAATGACCTCTACTGCAGAGAACAGGAACAGGATGGCCCCGAAAAGGTTTGCAACGCTTTTCATAAAGCCTTCATCTCCAGTCTGTAACTTGATATATGTGACAGTGCCACTATACATGGCCAGCAGAGCGGCCGCAGTATAGATGATCAGTACAACAGAGTACTTGATCGGCTCTATCCATATATCGTTCATATCTTTCAGGGCCTGGGCACCGGCTCCATAATATGGAACACCGGCACCTCGCTCAACTATATCTTGCCAGACGGGATCTTTCCATCCTCCATCGGCAAAGACAACCTGGCCTACGATGGCCGCGAGCATCAATAGTAAAACACGTTTTTCTCTCATAACACACAATGTTACGTTAGTGACTATCTTGTTGCTCCGGATTGATGCCGCGAAACTGCTCATGGAGCTGTTCGATCTCCTGTCTGAGCTTCTTGTTCTCTTCCTCAAGATACTCCTTAACGTGCTGTATCTTGCCGTAATAGTTCTTGTAGGCCATTGATGTGCCGTACCAAATCAAAAATGCACCTGTGATACAGGCAGCGATAATGACTAAAATTTCCAAACTCATAACTGTTGCATTTTAATATTAAAACTGCTGCAAAGTTATGAAATGGGGCTGCACCCGCCAATTTATACACGGATTTTGTCTTGATTTAACAAATTCAAGACCCTAAAGGGAGTAAAAACATGTTCAGACCTTATAAAATAAGGCCTGACTTTGATTTTTTAACCTAAAAATATGGCTTGAATATGATTAAATCAAACTCTGGATTTAACCAATTCGGCTTCGGTAAAAGCACAATTTGGCTTATAAGGGGTGGGCTGGCACTGTACCTGCCTTCGGCATCGGTACAGACGGCTCTATCGAGCAGCCCATATTACCGCCCTGAAGGGCTTCAAGGTACTAACCGTTTCGGTGCTCAATCGCCGCCCCGATCCCTTGCTTTTTCGGATTTTTCTACAAAAAAGCGGCTGGCCATGGGCCAGCCTGTCGGCAATATTCTGCCAGAGGCGCAAATGCCAATAAAAAAAATCGGGGCGCCACTGCACCCCTTCGTTAACTTTAAATCTATGAAAAACACATCGCAAAGATAGGTAATGTTTTTTCAAACTACCAAGCTTTTTGTGGAAAATCTTTCAATTTTAACCAAAATTTGTTCCATATTGGCCAAATAGAACCGAATTTGGCCAAAAGTTTAACGGAACCGATACAGCATCCGCATGCGGCCCATGATGTCGTTTCCGCATTGTTGGGCGCAGTCCGCTCTTTACCGATGCCGGACAGCTGGGAGAAACGAATCACCCTATCTGTTTTCGTCTTTTCTTTTTGCGGTCAGGATATATTTCCATTCCTCGTCCTCTGTCTCACAGGAGGCTTGATTTGCGCCTGTTTCTTCAGCGAAAAATTTCAATGACTCGTATATATCGGACAGATCCATCTCCTGATCCTCCTCAGAACGCAAATCCTTATATTTCTTAACGTCGTGAGTCCTTTTACGCCATTCTTTAAGATTCTCGCACCATATGAACATCATGGATGTTCCGAATTGACCGATTGCCGATTTTTGTTGTTGTGGACAACTTTTCCCGAATTTAGACCCGCACTTATCTATGAAATCTCTTGTGAGATTAAAAGATAACATGTGGGTATCTGGAAAATAAATGCCTACAGCAATCTCGTTGTCAATAACGCTTTGTTCGGAGGGAGATTCCTCTACAATCACTTGGTTCCTTTGTCCCCATACTTCAAGGGACAAGTCCAAAAGTTCCTCATCATAATTCTTTTTCATATAATCTTTTATTTCCATCCTTTTGGCTTCCGTCGAGGAATTACCCATGTTTCTCCGTCCTTTGTATCAGGCTGTTCGCCTCCTATAGGCGAGATTCTACCATCGTCATCCAGTATGAACGACGTCATGGCATCGAGCATGGCAAAATATGGAGTAATGTAATATAAACTCATATCCCTGTAACCTTTACTCCAGACTTCGGTCCAGACCTTTGAATGACCAAAGATCTGGTAGAACTCCTTGTAGAAGTTTGGTTCCAGATAGTACCGTATCATATTCCAGTGTTCCTCGATGTCAGCCCACACTGGACTTCCATAGGGGAATTTCCCTCCGCGCTCCCGTGAAATACAGGAAAGGGCGGCGAGACCTTTCTTCGAAAGAAGCATCTTATTTAGGTATTCTACAGTCGGCTCATAATCGGCAATTCGATAGGAGTCTATCACCCTCTTGTTGAAATAAGAAATCCACTCTTTCACTATTCCTGCATGGGTGAACATATAGTTCCGGCCGTTGACAGTAGTCTGCCAGGCTATTTTGAAGAGCGTATCGTTTGACCTGAATAGGGTCTTGATTTCGTCCTCATACTCTGTACAATACCGGCAATAGTCCCATTCACTCACAAAATCTTCCTTGAAGTACTGCATGTCGTGATTACCAAGGAGCAGGTGAACATTGTCCCTATCCCTGGCGAAACCTATTATCTCCCGGAACCCATTAATGGCCTGTTCATTGGTGATGTCCTCTTGTGGATAAGGATCAATGTAGTCACCGAGGAAAACCACATCAATGGCATGACTATCTATGTCTGCCATCAGCGTTGCCACATCTTCCATCCAGAATATGCGTCCGTGAATGTCTGGAATGATAAGAACTCTTTTCACCTATTTTATCTTTAATCCTTTAATGCTTTTTATTTGTTCGTGCTCGGCAAATAGCTTCATTGCGTAATCGGCATCAACAACGATAACACGACCTTGCTGCTTGATTGCTGGCTTCAGGATGGTCTCTTTCAGCTTGTGGGCTGTTGGATAGCTGCAATTAAAGAGTTGCTTTATGCCTACGACACCATGAACATATCTTTTGGGAATTCTCTCTTCGTCAATTATCTGTTGCTTCTCGATAAGGTCAAGTAATGCCTTAGGGAAAAGTACCTCCCTTAGTTGTCCAACAGTCAGCATAGCTATAGGGGTATCATCTGTGATGTTAATGATAGTTTTTTCGGCGCAGGAGGAAAAGCCCGTGTCGTAAAGACCCAAAGAGGGGCCTGTCGCTGTGACAGACCCCTCTTTGGGTGTAATTCAGGCAGAACAGTTACTGTTTCTGTCAACGACTTGTCCAACCCGTCCGTGCCGGGGCGGTTACTTCACCAACACCTTGCGGACGGTGCCGTCGCTCATGCGGACGATGTTCAGGCCGTGCTGCATCCGTGCGATGCGCTTGCCGTCGATGGCATAGATGGCCTCTGGCCGTGCGGCATGGTTGCCGGCTACCGTCTCGATGGCGGTGGGAGTAGCATTGGCAGTTGCCTTCTGGCTCAATCCGCCAAACTCGTTGACAGCCTGCACCTGCCAGGTGTCGGCAGTGGTGTAGCCAGCGAACGACGTCTCGGTGGTGAATCCGGCTACCTCGCCGTTCTTGGTCACGACATAGCAGATGGCATAGGGCACAGCCTCCCACGAGAGCTTGCCGTCGGCCCCCTTCACTACGGGAGCGTCGCAAGCCTCGCACAGCAAGTCGGGCTGCCAGTTGTCGTCGCCGCCCATCACGTTCTTCAGCGTGTACTGTGCAGCCTCCTCGGCCGTCAGCGTGTTCTTGACGTTGAAGACCTCAGCCTTCGTACCAGCCTCCTTGTCGATCCAATACCAATAGTATGTCTCGCGCTGGCTCAGGTCGACGGGGTTGCCGTCCTTGTCGACGGTATTGTATTCAGCCCAGAGGGCAGGCAGACCACCCATAGTGTTGTACCATCCTTTGGCAGGGATGTTGATGAAGGTCTGTGTGTTGATATACACCGTCTTCGGCTGGTCATGCCAGGGACGCCCCAGCCATACGTCAGTGACGTTGATGCCCTTACGCGGACGGATGATATTGTTCTGGAACACATAGCCCCACTTGGTATCTGCGGTGTGGCGTGGTGCTACGATGTAGCCGCCGCTGGGACGGTTGATCTGCAGCGTGTCGCCGTCCAGATAGACATTGCCATTGTTGTAGATGAAGTCTACGGCACCCTCGATGACCGAGTTTTTGATATAATGGCGGGCCGTGGAGCTGCTGCTGGTAATCCATGTGTCCTGATAGGAGAGCAGTGCCACGTTGTTCATGCAGACGCGGTCGGCTACGGTGTTCAGCGCCAGTGCCTGCGGACCGTCGAGCTTCTCATAGCCATAGCTGTTCTCCAAGGTGATGTTCTCCAGGAAGGTGTCCGTACCCTTCACCACCACCGTGGCACCCGGGTCTACGGGGTAGGCGTTGTCGCCGCCGCTGAGACGGTTGTCATAGACGACGGTGTTGTCGCGATCCTGTCCGATGATGTGCAGATGAGTCTTTGCAGCAGGAATGTCGATATGCTCGTTGTAGCGTCCGTTTTTGACGAAGATGAGCCAAGGCTTGGCACGTCCCGCCGGCGCATGGTCGATGGCATCCTGCAGCTTGGTGTAGTCGCCGCTGCCGTCCTGGGCTACCACGGCATCATAGACCTTGGCCTCAGGCTGCTGGCGTTCCATGGTGGTGAAGGTGATTTCCGTAGCAGCCACAGCCTGTCCGCTACGGCTGACGAGCACGCCCTCGGGCATGGAGAAGGTGTACTGCGTGGCATACTTCAGTCCGCTGTACTTGAAGATGGCACTCTTGCCGCTGATGATGGGAGCTATCTGCTCACCGTTCAGCGTGGCAGCACCAGAGCCGGCCTTGACCTTATTGTCGAAGCTGAGTATGACAGAGCCGTTGCGTGAAGCGCCGGCAGCCTTGTCGGCCGGTGTGCTTGAGACGAGGGTAGCCACCTCGCTGGCTGCCCCTGTGGCATCGGCCAGCACGTAGATGTCGGCAATGGCAGTACCGTCGTTGTCGCTGGTCACACCCGTCAGAGGCGATGTGTAGTCGGGCATGAAGCGGATGAAAAGCCGGTCTATTCCAGCAGCATCGGCAGGCAGGCCGAACTCCTGCGAGTTCCATCCTCGGTTAGGCAGATTGTAGGTGCCGAAGGTGTTGAACGTCTGACCTCCGTCAATGCTGTACTGTGCGAAGATGATGCTATGCGCATTGTAGTCGTCGCCTACGCTGGCCGACAGTTTCAGGTTTTCGTATCCCTTCGACGAGAACGAGAGTTCAAAGTAATAGTTGCCGGAGAGCGGGCGCCACACGCGGGCACCATACTTGCCGTTCATCATGCCGGCAGCCACACCGTTGGCCAACCAGCTGGTGGTCTCGCCGGATGCATTGCGCAGGCTGAGCAGTCCGGCATTCTCTGTGTCGGCCTTATAGTCGGCAGCACGCTCGCTCTTAGGAGCATCGTTGTAGAGATCCCACCCCACGATGAAGTCGGTGGCCGAGAAATTGGCAGTGACATTCTTATCGGCATCCATCTTGATGTCATATTCGGCACTCGTGCCTTGGGCGTCGCCCTCCCAGCCGGTGAATGTCAGGATGCGGTTGTTGACGGCAGTCACCTTGACATCGGTTCCTTCCTCATAATAGTGTACGCCGTCCACGTAGTTGCCGACAGGCAGGAACTGTACCAGGTTCTCGTTGGCACCGCCAGTCCACTTCATATTCAGTGCATAGACATTGTTCTTGGTGTAGTTGGCCACCAGTGTGGTGTTCTGCTTGATGTCAAAGCTATAGGGGTTCTCCTTAGAGACCTCGTTGCCGGCCTCGTCAGTCCAGGCAGCAAAGTGGTAGCCGAAATTCTCGGTAGCCGTCACTGTCAGCGACGTGCCTTCGTCAAACTCTGCACCGGCGGGATTGCACGATACAGAGCCGGCTCCCTCCGTTCCCAGCTTCACACTCATCGTATAGGCAGACACAGCCTCCGGTGTACCCGTCACGTCGCCCGTCAGCACTACGCTGCCAAAGCCATACTCCTTATTGTTTGCCAGCGCATAGACCTTAATCTTCAGCACCAGACCATTAGCATCCAGTGTCAGTTTTGACAGGTCGTAGGAAACAGACGAGAACTCATTGTTACGAGCGGGACTGAATCCGCTTTCGAGCGTGGTCTCCTGTCCGCCGGCAATAGCTATGACATCGAACTTGCCGCCGCCAGTACCCCATTTGGACGATTCAAAGCTGAACGCCTTAGGTGCAAAGGTCAGGCCCTTCTTCGGCTTGACGGTAAAGGTCAGCACATCGTCATCGTTGGCCGTGCCGGCATTATGGTTCAACGGCTTATAGAGCGTCTGCTGCGATGTGCCGGCAGCACGCTGGGTAGAGACAGTCAGTTTGCCATAGTCGAACTCGGCCACACTGAACAGGCCCGAGATCTTTACTTCGGCAGCTGTAGCATCGTCCGTACCCTTGCCGAGGGGCCAGGAGAGTGTGAAATCCTTCTCGTCGACAGGCTTTGCATCCTCCATCTTCTCGCCAAAGACGGTCACATAGTCCATGTTCCAGTTCGACTTGAAGCCGTTGCCGGCAATGAGTCGCAGGATGACCTTCTCCTTGTTGTTGGCAGAGAGCTGTACGGAGTTCTTGTTATAGGTCCACCACGTTGCAGCAGTGGTGTAGGCTCCTGCGTCAAACCATGTCTGTCCACCGTCGGTAGAGACCACCGCCTCCAGCGTAGCCTCGGCATTGGCACCGTAGGCACAGGCAAAGTCTACCTTGATGTTCTTGTAGCCGCTGGTGGGGAACTGCACTTCGTAGTACACATTGTGCTTCGTACCGTCGGTATAGTCGGTGATGTTGTTTGCTTCGCTGTTCTCAATGCGCAGCACCTTGTTCTGGTAGCCGGTGCAGAGCTGCCAGTAGCGGCCCTCTGACCAGCCGGTCAACAGATAATTGGCCTTGTCGCCAACACACTCGTCGGGAGCCACCTGTGGTGCCCCACCTTGTCCGAACCATGTGACAGCGATGTCGTCGCTTGTCTCCATGTTCCACTCAGCCAGTTTCACGCTCTCCTGAGCTGCTGCAGTCATGGGCAGCAGGGCGAAGAGTGCAACCAGCAGTTTTGTAAAAAAGCTTTTCTTTTGCATAGTAGTTATTGATTAGTAAATGACTTTCTTGATGCTTCCGTCGCTCATGCGGACGATGTTCAGGCCGCGCTGCATCTGGGCATGCTGCCGACCGTCAACGGTAAAAAAAGCAGTAGCCTTTCCGCTTACAGCACTCACCTGGCTGATGCCGTTAGTGCCGGCTTCGACAGCCATACCGCTGATGGTGACATCGCTGATGCAGAGCGTCTTGCCGTTAGCCGTTCCATTGTACCAGGGATAGATGCGCAGCAACAGCTGTTCGCCATCCTTGACGGTCAACACGGGCTGGCTCTGGATGAACACAGGATTGTTGGCAGCCATCTTCTTACCCTCGAAGATGGTGGTACGTGTAGTAAAGTTATCCGTCGAATAGTACACATGTGCACACATGCCGCTACCGCCAGCGCCACACATATAGAGTGAGATGTTGTTAATCTTCAGGTCATTGCCTTGGTTGGGCTTGATGCCGAACTCGATGTAGCGAGCAGGGTTGTCGTCAATCTCGTCGGCAGGCCAGCGGTAAACAGTCTTACCGTCAACGGTGACAGGATTGTCGATAACGTTGCGCTGCATCTTACGAGTAGCATCGAAACCAGTACCCTCAGGCCATACCGTAGCCTTATTCGGATTGGCATAGTTCTGAAGAATCATACCCTTATACGATTCGCCGATGATGTTAGCTGGTCCTGTCAGTTCGTAGGTGTCGTCTTTCTCCAGACGCCAGTAGGCTTTCACCTCGGCACCGCCTTCCAGTACGACGGCAGTTGCCGATACAGGAATCTCTATCGTCTTGCTGCCCTGACTGACGGTAATCGTGCCAGAGAAAGTACCATTCTCCGTCAGTGTTATCTGAGCATAGAAGGTCTTAACCAGCGTTGCCGATACATAGTCGGCTGTCAAGCTCTGCTTCCACTCTTGCTTGTCGAACGAAATCTCTATGCCTTCAGAAGCCGTAACAGTCACAGTACCCTCTTCTGGTGACAGTCCAAAGCCGTTGATGGTAAACTCTTTAGTCAGTGTCTGTCCTTTGTAAGCCTCTCCGAAGTTTCCGTTGTCGGGTGACACGCTCAGGTCGATAGGCAGCACGATGTCGTCAGCCAGAATGCCCTGTGCTTTCATCAGACGGGCACACTCACGAGCCACCAGCAGTGCGCCAGTAGTATTGAAGTGTGTTGCACCCTCGCCGTCGAACAGCTGAGCCTGGCACTTACTCTCTGAGCCATAGCTCTCATACAGCTCCTTAGTGGCAGTAGTCAGGTCGATGAAGCTGACCCCTTTCTCTTCTGCCAGCTTCTGCGAGTGGTAGGCATAGTCCATCGTATGATCGTCTGCCGGCACGCTCTGCTTCTCCTTGATGCCATCGGCAGTCAGCAGCGAGAACGAGTCGCCCAGGTCGTGGCGGCCTGCACGCTTCACCTTGCCGTTGCCGTCGATGTAGCTGCGGCATACTGGCGAACAGATGATGGGTGTAGCACCCTTCTTTTTTACCTCGTCCACAATCTTGCCCAGCCATTGCTTATAAGTATTAGAAGGTGTGGTACCACGAGTATCCAGCGCATTGGCCTCAGCCGTCATACCTTTACTTATATAATAGTTATACACCTCGTCGCGATCCATACCGCCAATCTTCTCGTCGTTATGTCCGAAGGTGATGATGACGTAGTCGCCGGCTTCCACCTGCTTCTTGGCCGTCTGCCACAACTCGTTGTAGCCGCCACGCGAGTCGCGCCCGCCCTTGGCATAGTTGATGGAGGTCCAGCCGTTGGTCAGGAAATTGCCGAAATACATACCCCAGCCACGTGTCACCGTGGCCGACTCGTCGTAAGGTGCCATCGTGCTGTCGCCCAGCGTGTGCACCTTTTTAGCACTCATGGCTACCGTGCAGAGCATCAGTGCCAGCGTCAACAGTCCAAACAGTTTTACTTTCATTGTTTTGTAGTTTTTTTTTAAGATTGAGTGTTTGTTGCAAATTCTGGTTGCAAAAGTACATAACTAATAAAAATAAAGGGGAGAAAAATGCGTCAATCGGGTAAAACAAATGCGTCAAACATCGTCTTTGACGCATTTTTACTAACTACTGATTTATTTTTCACCCCTACCGCCATCGAAAAATGAATACATTTGCAGCGTAATTATCAAACACCTTAATTTATAATTATCCACAAAAATGAAAAGAACAAAACAAACACTACGACTCATGGGGGCACTCCTTTTATTGCTCCTGTGTACAGTGAAAGCTTCAGCCAGTCAGACGGCTGTCGCCAAGTGGAAATTCTCTACAGGCTATGATGTAGAGAAAAGCGGTACAACTGCTATCTACACGCCCAACACCTTAGGTTGGGCACAGATAGCCAACACCAAATGGTCGCAGACGCAGCCTTACTTCCTGCCTAACGAATGCGCAATGGTGCCTGAAGACTGTAAGGTGACCGTTCACACCAGCGACGGCAAGTGGCAGGTGACCAGCAGCGGTTCGGCTCCCAACTACCTGTTGCGCCTCAACACCGCCAGCATCGACAAGTTCACCGCCAAAGCCGACTATACTGATGGTAGCAAGCACGACCAGTATTTTGAGGTGTCGTTGCCCACTACGTCGCTCAGCAACATCAAGGTGAACTTCTCCATTGGCGATGGTTCCAGTTCCAGCACTAAGTTTGGCGTAGTCTACTCCGTTGACGGTGGCACCACCTGGACCGTACTCGACGACTACACCAGCGGTTCACACTGGAACACCTACGTCGACGCCAATTACGACCTGCAAGCCGACAACAAGCAGCAGCTCATTGTGCGCATGCTCATTCAGTCGGCAACGAAGACCAGTAACTACAACCTGAAGTACCTCAACATTCTGGCAGAGGACACACAGGCGCCAGTGCTGCTGAGCATCACACCTTCAAAAGGTGCCACAGGCGTTCTGAGCAAAGGCAAGGTTGTCATGCTTTTCAACGAGGGTGTCAGCATCAGCGACGGCACGACAGCCACCCTGACGAACAACACGACACTTCAGAGTCAGTCGCTGCAGCCTGTTATAAATATAAATAAGGTGTCTTTTGCCTATTCAGACCTTGACCTGACGACGTCTTACACGCTGACGCTGCCTGCCAACGCCGTTGCCGACCTCGCCGGCAATGTGCTGACTTCTGCCATCAGCACCAGCTTTACCACGTCGGATGTTCGTCCTATCGACCCCCCAGTACTCGACAGCCACAACCGCCTGTGGTACCACCGGCCTGCTGCCTATTGGGAAGAAGCCCTGCCGTTAGGCAATGGTCGTTTGGGTGCAATGGTCAGCGGCAGCGTAGCTATCGATACCCTGCAGCTTAACGAGGACACCTTCTGGGGACAGTCGCCCAACAGCAACTACAACGCCAATGCCAAGACGGTGCTGAATCAGGTACGTCAGTACATCTTCAACAAAGACTACGTCTCAGCTCAGAAGCTGGCTATCCCCAACTGGATGTCGCAGGGTTCTCACGGTGCCCAGTATCAGGCAGCCGGCTGTCTGCTCATCGGTTTCCCTGGTCAGCGTTTTGACGACGAGGAGGCAGGTCAGACTGACGGCGCACGCGATGCTCAGGGCTATGTACGTTCGCTCGACCTGTCTACGGCAACAGCTACGACCAGCTATGTCGTTGATGGCGTCACCTATACGCGTACAACATTCACCTCGTTCGACGACAATGTTACCGTAGTCCGCTTGGAGTCCTCAGAGGCAGGCAAGCTGAATTTCAACGTCTGCTATGCAGCTCCCAGCAAGACCAATATGGAGAAACTGGGCATCAACAAGATAACCGCCGACGGCATGATAGAAGCCTCGCTCGTGGCAGCGCGCGAGCAGTCGGAGAACGTTGCTAACAAGATGAACTGCTTTACATTTGTCAAAGTCATCAACGACGGTGGCACACAGACCAACACCACAACACAGAATGTCATGCAGGGCGGTCTGGTAGCCGGTGACCCCAAGGCTCCCACCATTGAGGTCAGCAATGCCACCTCTGCCACCATCATCGTCTCGTCAGCTACCAATTTCGTCAACTACAACGACATCAGTGCTGATGCCGAAGCCAAAGCGTTAGGTTATATGACAGCCTATCTGAATAAGCAGAAGAGCTATGATGCCACCTTGAGCGACCACACTGCCAAGTATCAGCAGCAGTTTGGACGTGTCAGCCTCGACCTGGGCAGCAACAGCGAACAGGAGAAGAAAGACACAGAGACCCGCATCAAGGAGTTCCGCTCTACAGCCAATGACCCAGGTCTGATAGCCAACTACTTCCAGTTTGGTCGTTACCTGCTCATCTCGTCGTCACAGCCTGGCACCCAGCCTGCCAACCTGCAAGGCTTGTGGAACCCCAATGCCCGTCAGTATCCTGCCTGGGACTCCAAGTACACCACCAACATCAATGTCGAGATGAACTACTGGCCTGCTGAGGTTGCCAACCTGTCGGAGTGTCACGACCCCTTCATCCAGATGGTGAAAGACGTCAGTGTGACAGGTGCCGAAACGGCACAGAAGATGTATGGCGCACGTGGCTGGGCCCTGCACCACAATACAGACATCTGGCGCACCACAGGTGCTGTCGACAACAACTCCGTGGGCGTTTGGCCAACGTGCAATGCGTGGTTCTGCTCACACCTCTGGGAGAAGTACCTCTTCTCTGGCGACAAGACCTATCTGGCTGACATCTACCCCGTGCTGAAGGGCTGTGCCCAGTTCTTCCAGGACTTCCTGGTGAAAGATCCCAACACAGGTTACATGGTGGTATGCCCCTCCAACTCGCCTGAGAACCATCCTGGTCAGGCCTCTTATACCGACGATGCCGGCAAGACCCAGAACTGTGCCCTCTTTGGTGGTGTGGCTATGGATAACCAGATGGTTTACGACGTGCTGAAGAATACTGCTGAGGCTGCCCGCACCCTGGGTGTCGATGGTGACTTCGCCCAGCAACTTGACGACCTGAAGGCACAGCTCACACCCTATAAGATTGGAAGGTACGGCCAGATACAAGAGTGGCAGGAAGACTGGGATCGCGAGAAGAACTCACACCGCCACCTGTCACACCTCTGGGGTGCCTATCCTGGCAACCAGGTGTCACCCTACGTCAATGCCACCGTCTATCAGGGTGTTCACAAGTCGCTCGTAGGTCGGGGCGATGCCGCCCGCGGGTGGTCTATGGGTTGGAAGGTATGTCAGTGGGCACGTATGCTCGACGGCGACCATGCGCTGAACATCATCAAGAATCAGCTGCGTCTGATGGATCCCAACGCTACCATTAACGATGCCGACGGTGGCACCTATGCCAATATGTTCGATGCACATGCCCCCTTCCAGATTGACGGCAACTTCGGCTGCTGTGCCGGCATTGCCGAGATGCTGCTGCAGAGTCATGCAGGCTTCTTGCACCTGTTGCCCGCCCTGCCTACAGCTTGGCCCAGTGGCGAGGTGAAGGGCTTGCGTGCGCGTGGTGGCTTCGAGGTGACCGAGTTGAAGTGGCAGAACGGCAAGGTGGCTTCCGTTAAGGTGAAGTCGACCATCGGCGGCAACCTGCGTCTGCGCAGCAACACGCCGCTGAAGCTGGCTGACGGCACAGCGCTGACAACTGCCGAGGGCGACAACAGCAATGCGCTCATGCAACCCTACGTGATGCCTGACCCCATCGTGGCTGATGCCTCGAAGATTCCTGCTACCAAGCTGCCAACTACCTATGTCTACGACATTGCAACGTCGGCAGGTCAGGAGATAGAACTCGTCGACCAGAGTGGCGAGACAGCCATCCAGACCGTAAGCACAGCCGTCCAACAGCAAGCCGCCCCAGTGTGCTACGCTTTGGACGGACGCCGAGTGAACAACGCCTATAAGGGCATCGTCATCATCAACGGTCAAAAATATGTGCAGAAATAACGCTTGCCGTCAAGCCTGCGTCTTATACTCCGTCGGCGACAGCCCCGTGCTTTGCTTGAAGCTGCGGCTGAAGTACTTAGGGTCGGAGAATCCGCAGGCGTAAGCCACCTCTGCGACGGTCTTGTCCGTCTGGCGCAGCAGTTGGCAGGCGCGTTTGATGCGAGCCTCACGAAGCAGGTCTTGTGGCGTAATGCCCATGGCCTGCTTCACTTTTCGTTGCAGACCACTGCGACTGACGGCAGCCGCTGAAGCCATATCGCCCACGTTGACGTCGCTGTTGGCAATGTTCTCCTCGACAAACTGCATGACGCGCTGCAGCATGGGGTCCAAACTCTCACCTGAATCCTGAGACTCCTCACCACTTACCTCTGACCTCTCACCTGAAACCTGAGACCTCTCGCCACTCACCTCTATCAGACTCAGATACTTCTCCAGCGTCTCACGGTGCTGACGCTTAATGCGCCTTATATATAATAAGGTATATATAACAGCAGCCACAAATCCTGCAATCAGCAGCACCAGCAGCAGTTTGCCGTACCACGCCTCCCAGAACGTGGGCTTCACGATGAGTGTCAGCACGCGCTGGTTGTCCATCCACACGCCGTCGGCATTCGTCGAGCGCACCTCCAGCCGGTAGGTTCCAGGTTCCAGGTTGAGCAGCGTCACTGAGCGGTTGGTGCCAATATAGTTCCATTGTGTGGTGTCGCGCTGTCCGTCAGTCATCAGTCTGAAGGCATAGCTGATGCGCTCAGGTGCCTGATAGTCGATGGCAGCAAAGTGCAGCGTGATGTTGCGCTCGTGGGGCTGCAGCGTCAGCGTGTCCATGCGCTCTATGCTCCACCACTCGCTCACCTGCTTCTCACCTCTTACCTCCGACCTCTCGTCTCTTACCTCCAGGCATGTCAGCACCATTTGTGGCTGATAGGTCTGTCGCTCCATCTGGCGTGTCGTCGTCAGGAAGGCGCCGTCGTTGAGTCCGAATATCCAGGTGTCGTTGTCCACCATCTGCGGTCGTGCCTCGCTGAAGCGATAGTCGGCATTGAAGTAGTGTGTGTCCAGCTGGCGGTATTGCGTCGTACTGTCTACGATGCTTACCAGATACGAGCTTACGATGGCGCAGCGCCCGTTGGGCATGGGGGTCATCGACATGATGACGTCAGAGGGCAGCATGTGGTTTTGCACCGTATAGTGACGGAAGGTCAGCTGCTCCTTCAGCAGGTCAGCGTCCTCTATGAGGTTCACGCCGCCGCTCTCCGTACTGACGTACAGTCGTCCGTTGTGTGCCTTTATGATATCCATCATGGCACTGCTGCTCAGGCTTTGTATCCTGTCAGCCTCGCGCTGGTGCAGTCGGAAGCTCATGCGGTCTGCCTGTGGCTCCAGACGGCTGACGATGAGTCCTTCGGTCGTTGCTGCCATCAGCACCTGCTGTTGCTCTTCCACCATGAGGTAACGCACGCGCTGCGCTGTATCCTTCGGATAGCCCTTGGGCACCACGAACTGCGGATTGGCAGCCTGCGGCTGCTGCGCGTAACAGAGTCCGCCTCCCAGTGTTGCCACCCACAGGCGTCCCTGCCGGTCTTCCAGTATGTTATAGACGTTCAGGTTGGGCAACTGCGTCAGGTGGTCAATGTGGAACGTGCCAGCCGCCGTCTCTTTCAGTCTGTAGATGCCTTGCGGCTTGGTACCCAGCCACAGCGTGCCGTCCTTGCTCTGATACATGCAGTAGACGACGGCACCAAAGCGGGTGTACTGCTGGTGCAGCCTGCCGTCGGCTCCCAGGTAGCCTGACAGCTGCATGCTCTTGGCGTCGTAGAGGCGCACGGCCCCGTCTTCACGTGTAGCCACCCAGAGGCGTTGGCTGTTGTCCTTGAACATACACTTCACCTGCGCCTGCGGTTCTATGGGCAGTCGGCGTGTGCGCTGCATGTCGGTAGTAAACTTATAGATGCCGTTGCTCCTGCCCAGCACCCAGAGGTTGCCCTGTCGGTCCTGACAGGCAAACGACAGCTTGTTCAGCTCGATGTCCAGCGGGTAGTCGCCTGTCAGTCCGTCGTCACGCTGATAGGTCAGGCGTCCGTTGACGTACAGCGTCCATCGTGTGTCGTACGCGTCTTTCCACTCTATGGGTCTGTCCTCCTTCAGCGACATGCTGGTGCGGTAGTGCTTCAGGTCCTCCTCGGCAGTCGTCTGCGGCAGATTGCTGAAGCGGTAGGTGCGCGTGTCGAAGAGGAAGTAGTCGTCGTCGATGCGGCATACGAAGTTGCCGTCGGGCCTCATGGCAAACATGCGTATGCGGTCCGTCGTCATGTTGCAGCCGTCGCCTGCCTGCGGCTTGAAGGTCTGGAAGTCGTACCCGTCGTAGCGACACAGGCCGTTCCACGTAGCAAACCACATCAGCCCCTGCTCGTCTTGCAGCAGCTGGGTGACGTGACCTGACGGCAGACCGTCCGTCTCGTCGTACATGTGAACTTTACATGATGGTTGTGCTGACAGTTGGTTGGTTGTCAGCCATAAAGCCAAAAGGGTGAGAACACAACATTTTCTCTTCATACGATTCGTGTCAGCCATATATTCAGAAAACGGTCGTAAACAATATATCCTTCGGTAGTATAGTACACCATATCTTTCTCCAATAGTGTTCCCAGCGCCTTGTTGACGCTGCTGGCACTTGGCAGATTGTATTTTGCCTAAATTCAGCAGCACTTTAGTTTAACTATTTTTATAAGTTCCTGGGCAACAAAATATTGCCCAGGATTTTGCCATGTCAGATTTTTCACTTACCTTAGTGCTGCAATTCAAGACAAGCAAAATCATCAATGACGTGGCAAAGGTACAAATAAAATCTGAGAAAATCACTCCTTTTGGAGGAATATTTCACGTGAGAGAACTATTTTCCCGTTTTGTAGGTCCGGTTATCGACAAAGTACTGGGTCTTCGATGTACGTCATTCGGTTATCAGTACGGCGAGATTGTGGGGTCGCTGTCAAGCGTCTACTTCTGTGGTGGCAACTGTGTGGAGGACGTGACGAGCCACCTGATGCCCCATCTCTCGCTTCATCCCACTCTTCGTACATGCAGCTCTGACACTATTCTGAGAGCGATTTCAGAACTGGCCACGGGCAATACGACCTATACATCCGACACAGGCAA
>JAEEGK010011949.1_pt1 | contig 19779 bp, 13 predicted proteins | sample 8958771 | NCBI WGS metagenome assembly JAEEGK01 (sample SAMN16246547, study PRJNA631951) | gut metagenome | biome: gut microbiome; feature: rumen; material: SC-attached | host: Bos | place: Iran: Karaj | collected 2018-10
CAATTTGAGTTGCCAGACGGATTCTCTGAGCGTCTCCACCAGACAAAGATTCTGCAGAACGTTCCATAGTCAGATAATCCAAACCTACATCCCGCAAAAATCGCAATCTGGCACGGATTTCCTTTAAAATCTGACTTGCAATCTGACTTTCGCTTTCTGAAACCTGCAGGGAATCAAAAAACTCTATTGTTTCGCGGACAGAAAGTTTACAAAGTTCATAGATATTTTTTTCGCCTACAGTTACTCCAAGCGCTTCTTTACGCAGCCTCATTCCATGACAGGCAGAACATTCATGAATAGCCATAAACTTTTCTTCAATATTTGCCCGCATATTTTCACCCCAGGCCTCACGATAACGGCGCATCATTTCATTTAATACACCTGGCCAAGGACGATTGTATTCAGAATAACCTTCTCCACTCTGCTTTTTATAAATCCAGTGCAGTTTTTTACTTTCATCTCCATTCCACAAAAAATCAAACTGTTTGTCAGTAAGTTCATTAATTGGAGTGTCCAGTGTAAAACCGCTTGCATTGGCTACAGCATCAAAAATACTGCGGTTCCATTCACTTGTAGGATTAAAAAATGGAAAAGCTGACTGATTAAAACTCAGAGAACGGTCAGGAAGAATCTTATTAAAATCCCATTCCATTTTTTCGCCAAGACCAGTACATTCAGGACAGGCTCCAAAAGGATTATTAAAACTAAAAAGACGAGGCTGTAAATCTGGAATAGAAATACCGCAATCAGGACAGGCATTTTTCTGACTAAAAAATACTTCAACCTCTTTTTGAGTCTGTGCATCTGAACGGGTTACAATTACAATTCCACCTGCATTTTTTAAGGCAATTTCAATTGAATCGGCAAGTCGGGTTCGTATTGAGTCAGATTTTCTGATTCGGTCAACAACAATTTCAATTGTATGCTTTTTCTGTTTATCAAGTTTAACATTATCTTCCAAATCAGCCATTACACCATCAATTCTGGCACGAATAAAACCTGATTTTTTAGCATCTTCAATAATCTTCTGATGTTCACCCTTTTTCCCACGAATAACTGGAGCAAGAATCTGCATTTTTGTATCATCAGGCCAGGTCATTATAGTATCAATAATCTGATCAATGGACTGTTCACGGATTTCCCTGCCGCAATTAGGACAATGAGGATGTCCTATTCTTGCATACAAAAGTCTGTAAAAATCATAAATCTCGGTGATAGTACCAACTGTAGAACGAGGATTTTTATTTGTAGATTTCTGTTCAATTGAAATTGCCGGAGAAAGGCCTTCTATAAGATCTACATCCGGTTTATCCATTCTTCCCAAAAACTGACGGGCATAAGAAGAAAGACTTTCCATATAGCGGCGCTGTCCTTCTGCAAAAAGAGTATCAAAAGCCAGAGAAGATTTTCCAGAACCAGAAAGTCCTGAAATTACAACGAGTTTATTTCTAGGCAAGGTAACATCGATATTTTTAAGATTATGTTCCCTTGCTCCTTTTATGACAATTTTATCTTCCATCAATATTATTTTACCCTAAATGAAAAAAAAATTAAACAGTAAATCAAGAAATTACTATTAATAGAAACAAATTGACAGAAACATGATAATTTAATAATATTAAAGAATTGAAGAGGTATTAAACCTTTGGAGGATCTTTATGATTATTAAAATTGCATTGCTGGTTATTTTCTTTGCCATCATGATTTTTGTTGGAGTTTATTCCCGTAGACAGGCAAAGGATGTAAATGGATTTGTTCTTGGTGGACGCAACGTTGGTCCCTGGCTTACTGCCTTTGCTTACGGAACATCTTATTTTTCTGCCGTAGTATTTATTGGTTACGCAGGACAGTTTGGCTGGAAATATGGAGTTTCATCCACTTGGATTGGACTTGGAAACGCCTTCCTTGGTTCTCTGCTTGCCTGGGTTGTAATGGGACGCCGTACTCGAGTAATGACCCATCACCTGGATGCAAAAACAATGCCTGATTATTTTGGAAAACGCTACGACAGCAAATCCCTCAGAATTGCCGCTGCTGCAATTGCCTTTGTTTTTCTTATTCCATATACAGCATCTTTGTATAAGGGTCTTTCTACCCTCTTCGGACTTGCCTTTGATATTGATTACAAATGGTGTGTGATTGGTATGGCTCTTCTTACAGCAGTTTATGTAATCCTTGGTGGATATATGGCAACTGCAATCAACGACTTTATTCAGGGACTTATCATGCTGGGTGGAATTGTTGCAGTAATTGCCGCAGTAATAAACGGACAGGGAGGCTTCTTAAGCGCTTTGGACAAGCTTTCTAAAATCCCTGGTGACCCGACTGTTGCCGCTCCAGCCCTTAAAGATATGAACGGAATGTTTGCTTCCTTCTTTGGACCAGACCCACTCAATCTTCTTGGAGTAATTATTCTTACTTCTCTTGGAACCTGGGGACTTCCTCAGATGGTTGGAAAGTTCTATTCAATTAAATCAGAAAAAGCAGTAAAAACCGGAACCGTAGTTTCTACAGTATTTGCTGTTGTAATTGCCGGTGGCTGCTACTTCCTCGGTGGTTTTGGACGCCTCTTTGATTCTCCAGCTATTCACGGAGCAAAGGGAATTGTTTACGACAGTATAGTCCCTCAGATGCTTTCTACTCTTCCAGATGTTTTAATTGGTATTGTTGTAGTTCTTGTACTTTCGGCTTCTATGTCTACTTTGTCATCTCTGGTATTGACCTCAAGCTCAACTTTAACTCTGGATATGCTCAAAATTACCTGCATGAAAAAGACTGATGAAAAGAAAACTGTTTTAGTAATGCGAATCTTTATTGTAATCTTTATTGCAATTTCTGTTGGAATTGCCCTTAATCCAGACAAGGTTCCATATATTGCTCAGCTCATGGGTTATTCATGGGGTGCTTTAGCCGGTGCCTTCCTTGCACCATTCTTATATGGTCTTTTCTCTAAGAAGGTGACAAAAGCTGCTGTTTGGGCAAACTTTGTATGGGGTGTTGGACTTACAGTTGTAAATATGTTCCCTGCCCTTCGCTTTATAAAATCTCCAATCAACTGTGGTGCAATAGCAATGGTTGGCGGTTTGATTCTTGTTCCTCTTGTAAGCCTTATTACACCTAAGATGAATAAAGAAAAAGTTGAAGATATGTTCTCATGCTACGGTGAAAAAGTTGTTGTTACAAAGAAAACTGTTCTTGTAGAAGAAGAGGACGAAGATAGCGAAGATAATAACTAAAAAGTTATAAAAGTATTGGTAAAGAGTATTGTTACAGCGATTAAAAGCTGTAACAATACTTTTTTTTAATTATGCCTAAGTCTAATTGATAAAAGACAAACTAATCCCGAGACTATGAATATAAGCCCAAAAAGGATTACACAATTTGACTTTTTATGAGGATTAGTCAAAGTTATTTTTCTAAGATTTTCCACATCATAATAAATAGAAACCCAGTCCCCTTCCTTCATATTTTCGTTATATTCTGAATCTGCAAGTAAGCCGATTATATATCTTTCAGGCTCATAATCATAACTTATATAAACCGATGGAGGTTCTGTTTTATTGTCGATATTTGTGATGTAGGCATTTTTTTCTTCAGCAGAAATATGCTTATATTTTCCTTCAAAAGTCCTTAAAAAGAGACCGATTCCTGCAAGGAGCAAGCCAAGGCCTGATATTACAATACAAAGAACTTTTAATATTTTTGTATTTTTCATAATAAGCTCCATTAATTATGAACTGTTGTCGAAGAAGAATCTGTTTCAAAGAGATAGAAGTCGATGTCACCTTCTTTAAGATAAGCTTCGAAATCTTTTTTATCTGAGAAACCTTGCTCTGTAAAATATTTATTTATATCAAAAGCTTCTGTTTCTTTGTTATTAGGTTCACCAAACTTATTGGCTGCACTAAATCCTGAATCTTGCAAAGCAATAGCAGTTTCTGAATCCAATACAACTGTATAAAGCATTTCTGTACTCTCTTCAAGATTTCCTGTAACAGTTGCGCCACTGAATACCATTTCGTACTTATGACCATTTCCAAATACTGGAACATAAAGAGTTGTACTGCTCTTTTCTGATACCGTAAAGAACTTGCTGTTTCCATCAGGATAAATTACAAATCCATTAAGAGCAGCTTTGGCATTATATAACATTGGCTTTGCTGCAATTGAAATAGGCATATCGCCAGCAAAGAATCTCAAAGGAACATAATCTATCCAGGCACGACCAGTTTCTTCATTCTTTACTCGAACATCTAATTCAACATCCTTATATGAAGAAGAAAGAGATTCATAAGAAATCTCAACTTGTATTGACAATGTTGCGCTCGGTTTCATTGTCGGGATATTAACAGCAATATTTCCATCATCATTTATATAATTTGAAACATTAGTACTTATCATTTTGATGGCTACATTATTGTCAGAACAAGAAATTACAGCCGTTGAAGGTTCACTCTTTTCTTCAGAAATATTCGAAATTGTAAGAATTAATGGATATTTTCTGTTAGTATTATTTTTTGCATACAGATAACCGTTAGTTTTTGCTGAATCTGCAACAGAACCGGTAATTTTTAATGAATATTCATTTTTCTTTACAAGAGGAATAGTTCCCATATTAACGCCGTCATTTTCAATTTTCAAACCAGAAACAACTGTAATAGAACCATCATCGTCCGTAATCGTCAAAGTCTGTGTATCCCCTTGAACAGGAGCAGTCAATTCAACCTCACCGTTTTCATCAGTTGTACCTTCATCAGTATAAGTTGAATAACGTTCGGACTGACCTTTTACCTTGAGGTTTTTCTTTCCAGTTGATTCCAAACCTGAACCTGCTGCACGGCTTACGTTGATACTTGAATTTCCTGAAATTACATCTTCAAATCCAACGACACGAACCTTATATTTAAGGTTTGTTCCGCCCTGTCTGTAGAATGGAATATCAACATCATATTGTTCATCATGCCACTTGATAACATTCTCAGAATCTTTTGCGAAAGTTCCAAGCCCAACTACAACCAAAGTTTTATCATCAGATGATTTTATTTTATATTCTTTTCCATCATACAAAACATAAGTTTCTTCAACTATGTAAGTAGTTCCCTTATCCATTCGTGTCCATTTGCCCCAGAAGAACTGATTTGCAGGTGTTGGAATAGCACTGACATTTACTTCGATGCAATCATAAATATTTTTATTGTCGGACAGATAAGCATAAATCTTTGTTGAGCCTTCTTTCAATGCTTTTATCTTTCCTGTATTAGCGTCTACAGAAACAATATCCTTATTATCAGAAGCCCATGTAATATCCTTACTTATTCCAGTTCCGACATTAACTGCTGCTTCAAGAGTGAACTCTTTTCCAGGATAGAAATCAGAAGGAATATTATAACCATTGGTAATGGTAATAGATGAGTTAGAAGAATCAACAATTGTTACAGTACAAGTATCAGACCAGTCGTTAGTTTTAACTGTGATTGTAGCCTTACCGGTTCTTACAGCTGTAACCAAAGCTTTATTTGTTCCTGACTTAGTTACTGTAGCATAATAAGTATTGCTGGAAGATAAAGTGACATTATTTCCAGTAGTATTTGTGAACTCCAAAGTTGCAGTTTTCTTGTCTGGATTACCTTTGTCCAGCTGAATTGATTTTGTCTTAAACTTCAAAGGTTTTTCATTTACAATTACTTTAACACTTGCATATTCGTTTTCATAATCTTTTGATTTCATTGTAACAGTACATTCACCTTTGCTTATTCCATAAACTTTGATTTTACCTTCGTCATACACAGTAGCGGAAGACCATTCTACAGTTGCAACTTCCTCATTATCGGAATAAACTTCAACATCACATGAATAGTCCGACTCAGAAGAATAAGATATTTCGTACTTGACTTCTCCCCAACAATCTTCATAAATAGATAAAGTTTGGGTTTCTCTTCCACTATTATCAAGTGTATAAAGATATATCTTATCAATCGGGCTTAAAATCTCATCCCAAATATCCTTCCACAATTCACAACCTGTAAAAAGTAAACTGATTCCAAGAAAGGCAAAGATTGAAGCAAATATTTTTTTCATCATTATCCTCCGTTTTTAACGCTTACCTGGCTTCGTTTCCAAGTAAATCTGCATTAACATAATGTATTTTATTGTCCTTGTCATTACCATTCTTATAATTACCCAACTGAAGAGTATAAGTGCCGATTGTATTAGGCAGAATGTTCAAGGCTGATGTATATAAAGTGTAAGTCAGGTTTTCCCAAAGTTTATTGCCCTGCTTGTCAAAAGCAACTACAAAGGGAAGCGGATTTTCACTTCCATCCCGCTTTGAAGCAGCAGTTCCACAAAGAACGATTTTATTGCCGTATTGGCAAAGCTGATTGAACCAGCAGTGATTTTTTTCAGGAACTGTATATAAAACAGGATTGCAAGAAGATTCAGAAGCAATCATACTTGAAGTAACATAGCAGCCTTTGAGAAGTTTTCCTGTATCTTTATATTCGCCGCAGACAACATAATTGCCTTTACCAATGCCTTCCCCAGAACCTTCAATACTAAAGAAAAGGCAGTTTTCATGAGAGTAGATTAGATTTTCATCAGAAAAATTAAAAGCACCTGAATCCAAAGCGTCAAGGTTTGTTTTCCAGATTTTTCCGGTATGAATTATATCATCTGAATAGCCATCGTGATTTTTAGCAGGTGCATCCCAATTATCATAACCACAAATATATAAATCTGTGCCATCAAAATAAGCAGAAGAAGCAAGTCTCTCTTTTCCCGCACTTAAGTCTGAATAATCATCAGAAATAATAGTTTTGAAGCCAGTCTCATTTACAACTTTATTTTCATTTATATCATTTCCGTCAATATATAAAAGCATATAATGAAGATGATCATAATCATCATAACGATTATATGCTCCGACACATACAAACTTATTATCACCTATCTGAACTAATTTATTTTTTGTATCAGGTCTGAAGTTGAATAGATAAAATGAACCATCAGGCAATTCTGCATTTGAAGCAATTGATTTGTACCACTTTAATGACTTTGCAACAAAATCATAACAGGCAAATACATAATTTTCCGACCCAGAATAATAACCTTCTCCTGTTTTTGAATCATCGAATATCTGTTTGCAAAGCATGACAATTGAATTATCCTGCTGCTCGACAAAATCAATAATTTCTGTACGTAGATGATTTTTATATTCATTGAAGGCTATGAAATTATCATCTGTTGTTGAATAGTTTCCATATTCATCAATTCGTGCAATTCCGATTTTCTGATTTTCTCCTGCGACAGTTCCCATTACGAGAGTTGATTTTTTATCAAAACTCGGGCGCATTACGGTAGCATATTCTGGTGTGAAAATTGAATTGTCTAGGGACCAGATTTTTCTTTGTGTGTCAATATTAAAAGGCGTGATTGCTTTTAAGGAAGCGGATATTTTTCCGTTGCTATCGTTATTTACACTTATCGTATATATATATCCAGCTTCGACTTCTTTGCTTGAAACTGGAAGATTGGTTTCATTAGTAGCATCAGCCTTGATTGTTATCAACTCAAGATGCTCAAGATTTATATCTGAACATTCACCAAATTTCAACGGACTGACTTCATATATGCCACAGCCACCCTGTTTAGAAATTAATATCTCATTACTTGCATAAGGTTTTAATGGTGTATTACCATTGCTCACACTAATATCAGAGATTGTATTATTTTCCATCAATAAATATGCTGATTTTGATTTGCATTTTGTCAATTCGTCTATAATAATCTTATTATTTCCGTCTTTCTTTATAACAGTAATTTTCCAGCCATGAGTTTCTTCTCTTGTCCAATAAGGAAAAACTGCATTACCAATTTTTATAAGATATTCAATATAAAAAACATCTCCAATTGATTGATCTTGGGAGATTTTAAATGATTTAGAATAATTTGTAGAAGAAGCAGGTACAGTACAAGAAACTGCTCCGATATAAGGATTTGAACCTAAATAGATATTCACATCAAACTTGCTTTTATTTTCAAATGTTACCAGAGCTGTATTTTCATCAACAGGAGGATTATCAGGCTCCTGTCCGGAATTATCATTTATAAAAATACAGGAAGAAAAAAGAAATGAAAAAATAGCAGTTAGAAAAAAGATTCTTTTCATAAAACTCATCCAAAAATGAAATAAGAGAGAAAAAGACAAGGGGAATTAATTCATCCCCCTTGTCTTTTTAGAAATTAGAATGGATTATCTGAAGATTGTTGATTCTTCATCTTCAAAACCTGTATCCTCAGCAAATGGTGTACCATCATCATTCATCTTCCATACAGCTGTCAAATCTGCATAATTATTTCCAGCAACTTCGATGTAATACATCTTACCAGCTTCTACTTCAATAGTAGAAAGTTTAGCTCTTTTTGAACCACTAGCAGGTATTCCAATCTGCCAATTTGTAACTGTTGCTTTTTTGGAATATCTATTGTCTCCAAGACTCTGCATAGGTACTTCAAATACAAGAGTTTTAGATGTATTGATAAATTTTCCACCAGTTGATGTCTCTGTAGCATCTGCAGTTCCGCCTTCATATAGAGACACACCAGTTCCGGCATTGCCATTATGAATAGATACATAAGCAGCAGTAGCAGCTTCTGTTGCATCCATGTTCTCAAACCAAGTACTTACATTAAATCGCTGTACAGAATCTGATGAATTCAAAGAGAAAGATACAACAACTGGATAATCTTCACCTTCTACTGTATACTTAGGGAAGGTAGTAATGATTTCTTTAGCTCTACTAGAATACTTTCTGAATACAGGGAAAATAGTATAACTTCCTTCAAGCATATTAATTTTTGTATTTACAGTTCCAGCACCAGCAAAAGCAATAGATTCTCCATAAAGACCATTCTCACGAAGTTCAACATTATATTTTTCCATATTATCAATAATAATGTAAGACTCTCCACCCATAAATTTAGAAATATGGTATACCATATTTGATTCTACGGCAGCTGATTCAGCATTATAATATGCATAAATTGTTGCAAATGGATTATTATCCAAAGCCTGCAAATTATTTTTATTTTTTAGATAATCTTCTTCTGTTACAACAAAAAGAATAAAATCATGTGTAGCAGAAAATAAACTATTCTTTTTCAATCCAACTTGAGCCCCAGCTTTTACACCACTAATCAGATTAGATTCTCTTGGAGTATTTTGAAAACAAACTACATTCTTTGTAGAATCATTTTTAACTTTAATAGAGTATGATCCACCTGAATAATCCTTATAATCTATACCGTTAACAACTTCATTATCACCACCACTTCTGTTATCATTAATATTAATACATGATGTCATCAAACCAACACACAAAATTGCAGCAACTGCAAGACCTAATTTTCTCTTTAACATAAAATCCTCCGTGTTAAAAAAAAGATATTTGTTTACTTTCCTCTAAGAAAGCCTTTATAGTTTTTTCTGTCTTTCCTACGAAAAACACCTCTTTTTTAATTGCTTACTAACCATAGTAAATTAAAATAGTTACAAATGCAAATGTTTTTTCTTCCAGTTCATTTCATCAAAACCTCCCTGCAAGCATCGAAACGCATGCATTCATAATTTTTTATAACAAGTTCTTGATAATTAAACAGTTCAAACGAATATTTTTGCACCCAAAAAAGCATTTTTTTATTTTTTTTTTCAAAATAACTGCACTTTTTTTTACGTTTTCGACTAATTATATGGTAGCTGGTAAGCAGCTGTCAGGAGGTTTTATGAGTTTAATTACAAACAATCTGGACCAATCCAAAGAAATTGAAGATTTTGATATTGATGATTTTGATGATGAAATGACTTTGGGCGGTCAGTTTTCAAAGTCCTGGGAGGAATTAACCTTTGCGGATAATTTTCTATTCTGTAAAATCATGGAAGATGAATCAATCTGCCGACAGCTTCTGGAGATTCTTCTCCCAATTAAGATTGAAAAAATTGATTATCTGTCTACGGAAAAAGAGTTTCATCCTTCCTACAAAGGAAGAAGTATAAGGCTTGATGTTTTCCTAAAGGATTCTAACCGCACATTTGATATAGAAATACAGACTTCGGATTTTACAAATCTTCCAATGAGGGCCAGATTCTATCAGGGAGCAATGGATGCCTCAACCACCAAAAAGAGGACAAAGTTTTCAAAGCTCAAGGAAAGCTATATTCTTTTTATCTGCACGGGAGATCCTTTTAAGTGCAAACTACCTGTCTACACCGTGAAGCAAACCTTTTTTGAAAAGCCGGACTTTCTTTATGATGACAGAAGCCACAAAGTATTTTATAATTGTAAAGCGTATAAGGTAGCGGACAATGAAGATTTGCGGGGACTTATGGAGTTTATTCAAACAAACAAGGCCACCACAGATTTTTCCCGCAAACTGGAAGAAAACGTAAAAACTGCAAAACAGAACACCAAATGGGAGGACGAGTATATGTTTTTCACTGATGTTTTGGAAGAAGAAAAAGAAAAGGTCAGAATATTCGCAAGAAAGCAAGGGCTGAAAGAAGGCCGAGAAGAAGGACTAAAAAAAGGATTACAAGAAGGTCGTGAAGAAGGTTTACAGCAAGGAATTCAACAAGGTATTCAGCAAGGAGCACATCAAAAATCAATCGATGCAGCTCGAAATCTTCTTAAAATCAACCTTGGTTCATACGAACAGATTGCACAGATAACAGAACTTTCTAAAGAAGAAATACAAAAACTTGCAGAAGAATTACAAAAAACTAATGAAAAATAGATAATTACAAGTTCTGTTTATAAGGTTTAATGAATGCAAAAAATCAAGAAAGTTTATGAAGTATTTTTATTATCTACCCTTCTTCTTTTCTCCTGTCAATCTACTTCTCCTATAAAAGAAGATTCTGATTCAAGGATAAATCAAGAGCCAATAACTGAATTAAGTTCAGATTCAACGCCCCAAACAGAACCAGAACCGGTCATAAAAAAAGAAGACGTTCTCCCTAAGATAGAGAAAAATCTCCCCAGTACGATAACTCTTCTTTTTGCTGGTGACATCATGGCGCATGAAGAAAACTATCGCATTGATGATTTTAATAAAATATGGATTGATGTAAAGGAAATCATTTCACAGGCAGATTTAGCTTTTGGAAATATAGAATCTCCAATTGACCAGACAAAAAAAGTTTCGGCTTATCCATACTTCAATATGTCAAAACAATATGCAGAAGCGGCTGTAGAAGCAGGTTTTGATGTTTTTTCCCTGTCTAATAATCACACTTTTGACAAGGGTGTAAATGGTATGCAGGAAACTTTACGCACTACCAAAGAACTTTCCGAAAAATACAGCACAAACGAAAATCCTTTATATTTTTCTGGAATAAGAGAAAGCCCAAAAGGAGAATATACCTACAATATAATTGAAAAAAAGGGCTGGAAAATATTATTTTTGCCAGTCACAGAGCTTTTAAATCTCCAGGAAGCCCGCGATTACGTAAATTATTCAAGAAATACAGAAGAAGGACGAGATATATTAATAAAATACTGCAAATCTCTTCGTGAAAAAAATCCATGTGATTTATTCATTCTTTCCTTCCATACCTCTGAGCCGGAATATGTACGTTCCTATAAAAAATCGCAGACCCAGTTTTATGAAAAATTACTTGATGCAGGTGTAGATATTGTCTGGGCAAATCATGCACACTTAATCAAAGACAGAAAAATCATCATAGATACACAAAACCATACTCAAAAAATAATAATGTACGGAAACGGAAATACAATCAGCGGTCAGAGGAGAGCCCCTGAACTTACTTCAAAAAATCCTAATGGAGAGCGTGATAATACAGGTGATGGGCTTTTATACAAAGTTACATTTACAAAAAAAAGCTTAGACTCAAAGCCTGAGATAACATTTGCAAAACCTATTTTTATAACTACCTACATTAACACTGCAAATCATTTTATTTTACGAAAACTAGACGACGAGTTTATAAATTATCTGTATAATGAAAATAGAACGGATTGGGCAGAATACATAAAACGACGAAAGTCTATCAATGAAGACTACACAAAGGATTTAATAGAATGGCGATAAATAATTTTGATTATAAATCACTTCCTGTATACGCACAAAAACAAAAGATTTTAGACTGTCTGGAAAAAAATCAAGTTGTTATTGTTGAAAGTCCAACGGGTTCGGGAAAAACAACTCAGATTCCTGTAATTTTATATGAAGCAGGATACGCAACTAACGGTATCATAGCAGTTACACAGCCAAGAAGAATTGCCGCTCTCTCTGTAAGTGAGTTCATTGCAAAACAAATGGACACACCTTATCCGGGTTTAGTCGGTTATAAAATGCGCTTTGAAGACAATACAAACCAGGATACACGTATTAAAATTATGACCGATGGCATTCTGCTGCAGGAAATGAAGCTTGATCCCTGGCTCAGTAAATACAGCGTAATTATGGTTGATGAAGCCCACGAACGCAGTTTGAATATAGATTTTGTATTGGGACTTTTGAAACGGGTTCTTAAAGAACGCTCAGATTTTCATGTGATTGTTTCTTCTGCGACCATGAACACACAGGCCTTTTCGGAATATTTTGACAATGCCCCTATTGTTTCAATAGACACAGTAACTTATCCGGTAACTGTAATTTACGATCCGATTCAAGGGGGAGCTACAACTTCTACAGAAGCAGGCTGTGATGAGCTTCTTAGAAAAATTACAAATACGGTTGGACGTGTTCTTGATAATGATGCTGGTGACGAAAACGCTGGAGGAATATTAATTTTTCTCCCTGGTGAAAAAATTATCAAGGATTGCGTTGAAAAATTGTACTATTCCCCTTATGGAAAAGAACTCTTCATTCTGCCTCTTTATGGAAGACTTTCAAAAGATGAACAGGAAAGAGTTTTTACACCAGCCCCTGCAGGAAAGAAAAAAATTGTTGTTTCTACAAATATTGCAGAAACCTCGGTAACCATAAGCGACATCACAACAGTAATTGATTCCGGACTTGCTAAATTAAACTTTTACAGTCCAAGAACCTTTACTTCAAGTCTTGTAGAAACTGTAGTCTCAAAAGCCTCCTGTAATCAGCGCAAGGGACGTGCAGGAAGAACAAGACCAGGAACCTGCTACAGACTTTATTCCCGACGTGATTTTGAAAGCCGCGAATTGTACACAAAAGAGGAAATATATAGAACAGATTTAAGTGAAGTAGTTCTTAGAATGGCAGAGCTTGGAATTACAGATTTTTATGATTTTGATTTTATTGCACCACCAGGACGCGAAGGAATTATAGGTGCGGTTGATACTTTAAACATGCTTGGTGCCCTTGATAAAGATAATACACTTTCAGAAATCGGAAAAATAATGGTAAGATTCCCGCTTGAACCTAGAATAAGCCGAATCATTGTTGAATCCGTAATGCGCTTCCCTGATGTAATCGATAAGGTTCTGATTGCCTGCTCTTTTCTGTCAGCCTATTCACCTTTTATTCTTCCTCCAAATCAGGAAATGGAAGCAAGAAAAGCTCATCACCGCTTTAGAGACATGCAGGGCGATTTTGGAACTTATCTCAATCTTTACCGGGCCTTTATGCAGACAGATAACCGCGAAAAGTTCTGCAAAAAAAATTATCTTGATGAAAGAGTAATGCTGGAAATTGTAAACATAAGATATCAGCTGGGTGAAATTGTCGGAGAATCTTTAAAGATGCCGATTATTGAAAACGCCGGCTCCATGACTGATTATTTATGCTGTATTGCTGCCGGTATGATTCAATTTGTATGTATTAGAACAGGCAGAGAAAATTACAGGAGTCTTACGGCAGACCACATCTGTATTCATCCGGGAAGTGTAATGTTCAAGCAGGATCCTGTTTTTATTGTGGCAGGTGAAATTGTAAGGACCAGCCGCATTTTCGCGATGAGCGTTTCTCCCCTAACCCGTCCAATGCTCGATACAATTAATCCAGAGCTTTACGAACGGCTCATGGCTTGTAAAAAATCAAAGACTTTTGAATCATCTGTAGATACTTTAAAAATGCCAGAAGCTAAAAAACAGGCTGCCAAAAAGAATAAAAAACTCCAGGAAAATGCAAACATTGATGTTGAAAATGCTTTTTCACTCGGTGATTTTATTTTTGAAACTAAAAAAATCAAAGGTAAGAAAACTGCAATTCTTCCTATAGAAAATCTAAAATATGCTATTGCACAGGAAAAGGATAAAAATAAAATTGCTGCCTGTGCAAATCTGCGCGGTAAAATCATTACAAAAGATTCCGGGCTTCTCATGGAAGGCGAAAAAATGGATTTAATTATCAAAGCCGTTAAAAACCTTGATCTTTCGCCGCTATCAGAGAAAAATTGGAACCGCAAGATGAACGCAAACATAAATGATTCTCTTGGAAAAGAAAAAATAATTGATTCTCTAGACTGGATTTTACATACTGCCATTGCAAAACAAAAAAACAAGGAATACGGCTTTATTTCTTTGTTTACGGACGGAAAAGGAAACTACTGGTACAAGGTTTCCCGTGGTTTGATTACAGCTTTGACAGAAAGTCATTCAAGTCTTGAAACTTTGATTGAAGAAGCTGTAGAGTTCAGCTATGAAGAAAAAGAAAAAATAAATCAGGCCTTAAGGCTTGTAAATACACTTTATGAGGAAGATTAGTTTATAATTGTTTTCAGGGGATAAGAGATGTTTACAAAAAATACATGCTTAGTTCATCACTGCAGAAATATTGCTCTGTCGACTTTTGATGAAGATGGAAATCTTACGGAAGAAAAGTCTTATTGTCTTGATCACATTCCGGATCCAGGAAAGGCTAAAGATGATATATACAAATACATCGCTACCCACGACAAAATCATTGGTCTTACTGCCTGCGGTCTAATTTTTACAGACATCGATTTAACCAATAAAAAGTTTTTCGGCTGTAATTTTTATCACTGCACTTTTATGAACATTCATTCCGAAAACGTCCTTTTGAAAATGTGCATTTTTGATTTTGCTGTTTTTAATGACTGCAATTTCATCAAAAACAAAACGACCTTTTCTTCTTTTTCCGGCTGTACCTTTCCTCATACACTTTTTACCTCCAGCGATATGGTTCAAAATAATTTCAACGGTATTCAGGCGGTTCAGTCTTCTTTTGATAATTCGGATTTATTTAATTCAAGATTCATTAACGCAACTTTGATTGATACTTCCTTCAGAAACTGCAATATTAAAAAAACGCTCTTTTATGAATCAAAACGCACTAATGTTTCGTTCAAAATGTCAAATCTTAAGGAAGCTGAGTTCTTTAAGGAAGGAAGTGAACTTGCAACTGGTATTGAACAGGAAATTGACTTTGGCAATACAGAAAGCGAAAACAGCAGGGAGGAAGAATGAAGATTTACAGCCATTTGCATTTATCAGGATTTTCTAACTGCTATATTGTTGTCAACGAAAAGGCTAAGGAAGCAATTATTATTGATCCGGGGGAGGTAACCGAAAGTATTATTTCACAAATAGAAGATAATCATCTCAAGCTTTCTTCTGTACTGATTACCCACAATCACTCAAGCCATGTTGCAGGACTTAACACTTTGCGAAAAATATATTCTCCAAAAATCTATGCAGCAGACTGGGAAATTGCAGGAAACGATACTTCGGTTATTACCGGTGATGGAAAGATTACCGCAGCAAAAATGATTGTTCATTATATGTCGGTTCCAGGTCATACTTCCGATTCAGTTGTATATGGAATTGGAAATGTACTTTTTACCGGTGATGTTCTTTTTGCAGGCTCGATGGGAAGTACAAACTCCAGTTATTCCGAGTTTATTCTGCGTTCCACAATTGAAGATAAGATTTTTTCACAACAAGAAGCTACAATTTTAATGCCGGGCCATGGGCCTCCGACAACTCTGCTTGCTGCAAAAACCTTTAATACTGATTTGTAAATTACAGGCAAATAAAAATCTATCGGTTTACCAGAGCAATATTTCCGGCAATTATTCCGTAATGCTCAAAAACATAATCATTAAGAATTATTGCGGCATCCTCAAGTCCGCGGGCATTTGTACGAATAATATAATCCGCTAAATCAGGCGTATATTTTTGCACAGTTCCCCATTTTGCATGATCTACATAATATTTTACTATGTAATTTAATCCCTGCTGCATCATATAGGCCATAAACTCGTTGGTCATAAGATAATCATCATCGGTATCATAACCTAAAGAAGTCTGGGAATTAAAATAATCAATCAAAAAGTCGCGGCTGTAAGGATCCATTGTATAATAAACAGCGGCTACAAAGTTCCTAAAATCTTCATCAAGGAAAAAGAGTGTATGCCAGCCTTCGTGGGCCAGTAACTGTGTGCGCAGATAAGGAAGCGATTCCTGAGAAATAGAAACTAAAGCTCCCCTGCCCGCCTTCATTTTATTTCCTTTCTGAATCAACAAGCCATTCTGAACAAGGATTTTGCGCAGAACTTCTTCTTCGGGATTTAATTGGATTCCAGCTGAATCGGCGGCATTGAAAAAGTCTGCCATAGATTCAGGGCGATAATCGTGGGCATTATAGCCATGTTTGCCATGCAGTTGTTCGTTTGTGAGAATCTTTCCTTTGAAACCTTTTTTTTCTACAAAATAGGCCATTCTGGTAAAAAAGGCTGCCTGAACATCATAATTTTTTGTATCAAAGAAAAGAACCCCGGGGAATCTGTCCCATTCAAAAACTTCATAATTCTGGACCCGCCAGTTTTGCTGAGGATATTTTAAAATTAAACCAGGATCGGTGCGAATAGGAGTGTAAACCTCACTTTCTTCTGTAAGCTGAGGCTTAGACTGCATTATAAAACTCTTGAGAAGATCTTTATTTTCCACAATATCAATAAGAACAAAAGGCGTTTTTAAGGCTGCCGACGGAATTACAAGGGAATCTGCATTGACAACATTTTTTGCATAAATCTGTTCGCCACCAGCATTAAACTTTACAGATTTAGGGGACTCCAAAGTAGATTTTAATTCAGGTGCATCAGAAAAAGTCAGGATGATTTCGGGCATGATTTTTCCGGAAACATTTTGAACAGGGAAAACTTCGGCTGCACTGGAAAAATCTACGGAAGAATAACTTGTGTCTATTACACCACCATTAGCTGAAAATCCGAAAAAAGGAACTTCGGTAGAACGATCAAAGCCAAGTAAGGCAGGAGCAAGACAGATATTTTTAATGCTGCATTCAGAATCTGAATAGATAAAAAATCCTTTTATATTCTGGCGGTTATTTTTATCTTTTGGGAAAGCAAGGGAAATATCAACTTCATCATTTTCTGCTATAGAAATCAGCTTTTTTACATCTGCCATGACATTGATTTTTGTGTTTTCAAACTGTTTTAAAGGAATGAATTTTCCATGACGGGTAAAATCATCAGAGGTCAGAAAGCCATATTTTATGTTACCAGATACATCCTCTGAATTTGATGAGGTCAATAAAGTGCCCCGTAAAAATTTTATGCGAAGTACAAGAGCTGCGTTTGTGTTGGAATTATAAAAATCATCAATAAGTTGATGCTGTTTATCTGAAAATTTAAAAGAAGCAAAGCCTGCTTTTCGTATGGAAGATTTTTCTGCATTTTCATCCAGAAAAATAAAATCAGAATAAGAATCATTAAAAACATTCTGCATTTTCAGAGCAGACTTTTTTTGAATATTCGAAATTACAATTCCAAAAATAATGTCTATCAAAAGTACAAAAAAAACTATTATAAGAATTGTCTTATAGGTTTTACCAAGCGCTGCGATTTTATTTTTTAAAAACAAGAAATAATTTTTCTTTTCTTTTTTAGCTTCTTTTTGATTTTCGTTCTGACTATCCATATTTATATATTTATAACATTTTATTAAAGCAAATTATAGTGTTAATCATAAAAAAATATTATACTTCAAATATGCTTGCCCTTATTCTTAATCCGAATGATGAATTAAAGCTGATTGAATACTCAAAAAATCTCGCTGAAAAACTCACGACAAATGATTATAGTTTTTATACAGCTTTTCCACTATGGAGCATTATTGATAAAAACAAAACTTTAAACCGAGATGAACTAAAAGAGTTTGCAAAATCAATTCTAGAGGCAAGACTTGACGCTCCTCTTTGTGAGGATAATTCTCTTTATCTCCCCCTTCATTTAGATACTGGAGCAATAAAACTCGAGACAAGACTTACGCTCTTAAAAGCATACAGCAAAAAAAATACTGCACTGGAACTTTCAACCGATATTAATATCTATTCGGAAGAAAACTTTCCAATGCAGTTAAAGATTTTTAAGATTGCAAATGTAATCCAACTCAGTAAAAACTCAAAGGCTCTTTCAGATTTTGTCTGGAAAAAGCTATAAAATGCTCTAAAAGTTCTAGAAGCTCTAAAAAGGCTGATTTCTACACTTGGCTTACAATGCATTCCTCTTTTTATTTCATTACACTTGAACCACGGTCGAGAACGGTAAGTCCAGTCTTAACGTATTCCAGAATACCAAAAGGTTCTAAAAGGCGGATAAGACTGGTAATTTTTTCTTCGCTTCCAGTTGCTTCTACAACAACAGATTCAATTCCCACATCGACAATATGAGCCCTGAAAATGTCACAGGTTTCTATAATCACACTGCGGGAGGCCCCCTGTGCTTTTACCTTGATTAAAGCCATTTCGCGCTGGCAGGAAGAAGATTTATCACATCGCTTTATGGAAATAACTTCCACAAGTTTTGCCAGCTGCTTTTCTATCTGGTCAAGGATATGTTCATCCCCTTTTACGACAATTGTCATTCTGGAATGAGCAGGATTTGAAGTTTCACAGACGGTTAAGGAATCGATGTTATAACCACGACGGCTAAAAAGTCCTGACACCCGGCTGAGGACACCGGCTTTATTTTCTACTAAAACACTTAAAACAAATCGATCCATAATTACCTCCATAGCAGTATTGACTGCCTATTGTTCCATGTTAAAGCTTACTGTTCGTAAGATATCACCAAATACACCGGCTGCAGTTACGCCAGCACCAGCTCCATATCCTTTTACTGTAAGAGGAATTGGCTGATAGCGTTCTGTATAGAATACAAAGGCATTTTCACCGCCTCTAACACCATAGAGAGGATCATTCTGACCAACTTCCATCATACCTACGCTGACTTTTCCATCTTTGATTGTAGCTCCCATACGGAGAACCTTACCCTTCTTTTTAAGCTCGGCAATTTTCTTTGCAAAGTAATCATCAACTTCTGGAAGCTTTTTAAGGACCTCTTCAACTGTACCAGAAGAATCAAAACTGTCTGGGAATACCTTGTACATTGTGATATCAGAAAGCTCAATATCAAAACCGGATTCGCGGGCAATAATAAGGGCTTTGCGGGCAACATCAAGACCATTCAAATCATCACGTGGATCTGGTTCTGTATAGCGCAATTCTTTTGCTTCAAGAACTGCCTGACTGAAAGATACGCCTTCATCAAGCTTGCCAAAAATATATGACAGAGAACCTGACATAATTCCGTTGAAGCTTTCAAGACGGTCACCGGATTTATAAAGATTCTGCAAAGTATCAATAATTGGGAGACCTGCACCAACGTTTGTTTCATACAGGAAGCGGCGGTGCATTTTGTTTGCAGTACGTCTGAGCTCGCGGTAGAACTCAATATTCATTGAGTTTGCACGTTTGTTTGGAGTTGCAATAGACATTCCTGCATTAAGAATATCAAGATAG
>JAEEGK010011950.1_pt1 | contig 19779 bp, 18 predicted proteins | sample 8958771 | NCBI WGS metagenome assembly JAEEGK01 (sample SAMN16246547, study PRJNA631951) | gut metagenome | biome: gut microbiome; feature: rumen; material: SC-attached | host: Bos | place: Iran: Karaj | collected 2018-10
TGTATCGGCTGCCGTTCATCCCGGTCCGTCTTGGACCGTTCCCCGTTTCGCCCGACCTCACGTTCTCGTTTTCATTCCCGGGGCTTCCCCCGGATCAGGTCGGACTGGCGGTCGATTTTCAGCGCAATTACGGACGCACGATCTACCGCGGCGAGGTCTTCCCCGCCGAGGCGGTCATGACCCTGACGCTGAAGACACCAACCATGTTGAGGTAAAAACGGAAAACGCCGCCGGAAACGAGGGTGATCCCGGCGGCAATTCAATCCTTTGCGTCATCCTTCCTTCACGCACATCACGTGGTACACGCCGTCGATGGTCTCGGCACCCTCGGTCACGTGCTCGAAACCGGGGAACTCCGCGTCCCACGTCTCCAGCTGCTTCAGGTATTTGATCTGCGGGCAGTCCTCGCCGCCGAAGACCTCGCCGGACATCAGCATCGGGATCCCGGGCGGGTACGGGATTACGGAGTTCGCGCTCACGCGGCCCTCAAGACGGCTTGACGGCACAAGCTCGACGTTTCCGGTCACGATGTGGCGGTACGCTTCGCGCGGGGTGAGTTTCTGGCGCGGCAGCTCGCCGAATGCGCGGTCGAGCATGGCTTCCGGCGTCTTCTCGCGGATGTAGCGGAACATGCGGTCGGAGAGCGTGCGGACGCCGTCCCTGCCGTAATGCTCCGGGTACGCGGCGGCGAGCTCGGGGAAGACCTCGGCGACGGGCGCGTCGGCCTGATACAGCCGCTTGAAGTTCAGCAGCGTGTTCAGCAGCGTGCCCCATTTGCCCTTCGTGATGCCCATGGAGAAGAGGAACATGATCTGGAAATCGGTGGTGCGCGTGGGCACGATCCCCTCGCGGTACAGGTAGTACGACACCAGGGCCGCCGGCACGCCGTTCTTCATGACCGTGCCGTCGTCGCCCATGCCGGGCGTCAGGATGCTGACCTTCACCGGATCGAGCATGACCCAGTTTTCCTCCAGGCCGGAGAACCCGTGCCATGAATCGCCGTTTTCGATGCGCCAGCAGCGCTGGTCCCCGGCGAGGAGTTCGCGAGGGGCGTCGGCGAAGGCATAGGACTTTCCGGTCTTGTAGTCCGTGACCGAGTCCGCGTTCCACGGCTTGAAGAACCAGCTGCCGTCCTGCTCCGCCTGGCGGGTAATCCGCGCGAGCGCCTGCCGGAAGTCGACCGCCTCCTCGATCATTTCCTGCGTGAGGGAGCGTCCGCAGCGCGCCATCATGGCCGCGGAAATGTCGTTCGAGGCGCAGATGGCGTACAGCGGCGAGGTGGTGGCGTGGAGCATGTATGCCTGGTTGAAGCGGTCGAACGGGACCTGGTGGCGGCCTTCGCGGACGTGGATGTAGGACGCCTGCGACAGCGCGTTCAGCAGCTTGTGCGTGGAGTGCGTGGCAAACACGGTCGCGCCCTTGTGCTCCGCGGGGTCGCCGCGCATGGCGAAGTGGTCCGTATACATCGGGTTGAACCGGGCGTAGCCGTACCACGCCTCGTCCATGTGGATCGCGTTGACGGAATGGTTGAGCTCGGTCTCGACCTTCGCGCTGTTGTAGCACAGGCCGTCGTAGGTGCAGTTCGTGACGACCGCGTAGGCGGGGCGTCCGCCTTCAGGCGCGATTGGGCACGCGGCGATCTTCGCGCGGATCGCCTCCGGCGTCATCTCCGAGCGATGGATCGGGCCGATGATGCCGTAGCGGTTGCGCGTCGGGATCATGTAAACGGGGGCGGCCCCGGTCAGGATCAGGCCCTGTTCGATGGATTTGTGGCAGTTGCGGTCGCAGACTGCCACGTCGGCGTCGGTCAGCACCGCCTGGATGATCGTGCGGTTGCTGCCGGACGTGCCGACGACCACGGAATACGACCGGTGCGCGCCGAACGTCTTCGCGGCGAGCGCCTCGCTCTGTTCGAACGCCCCCTCGTGGTCGAGCAGGGACCCGATGCTGCCGCGTTCGATCCCGGTGTCCGTGCGGAACAGGTTTTCGCCGTAGAAATCGAAGAATTTCTTGCCCTCGGGCGACTTGGTGAAGCCGACGCCGCCTTGGTGTCCGGGCGCGGCCCAGGAGTATTCGTGGTGGGATTCGTTGTAGTCCCAGATCGCCTTCATGAGCGGCGGGAGCAGGTTTTCGCGCCAGCGGCGGATCGCGGCCTCGATGCGCCCCGCGATGAACCGCGGGCTGTCCTCGAAGATCCACACGAATTCGTCGGCGAGCGCCATCAGCGGCTCGTCGAGGTGGCGGCTGGTCTCCGAGCGGTCGGCGAGCAGGAAGACCGGGACGCCGGCCTGACGCTCCCGGATGTGCCGCAGCAGGTCCAGCGTGCGGCGTTCGGCGGCGTTTTCGAATTCCATGTCGGTCGCCACGAGGAACGCGTCGATGTCCATGTTCGTGGCGGCGATCGGGAACGCCTCGCAGACGCTTTCCGCGAAAAGAATGCGGATGCCGCGGTCCGCGAGCGCGTCGGCGAGTCCCGCGACGGCGTTGTGCATGGCGTGTCCGGTCCCGGACAGGATGTCCTCGACAATGAGGACCTGCCTTGATTGCAGTTCAGATGAATTCATGGTAGATACCCTCCTTTTTCTGGTGAAAAGCGGAAAAAAAGATCAGAGTTTGAGCTTGCCGGTGGCGGCCAGAACGACCGCGATGATCGCGATGATGACCATGAGGATCGCGCACCCGGCTTCTACCGGCGTGAACGACGGCTTGCCCTTCAGTTCCGGGTCGGTCGCGTCCTCGCGCGCCTGCGAACACGCCCGGATGTAAACCGGGATGCCGATCACGAGGAAACAGAACGCCATCAGCAGATACGTGAGCCCGGCGGCATAGATCATCCACAGCGCGTACAGCGTGCCGGCGACGCCGCAGAGCATCGCGAAGGGGCGCTTCACGGGCAGGTTGTTCGGGTATTCGTCCGTCATGCAGAGTTTCCACAGGTATGCCGTGCATGCGAGGTACGGCGGCAGGATCATGACCGAAGTCACGGAGAGCATCGTGTTCCACGCGTTGTTCTCGAAATAGACGAAGATCATGGTGAGCTGCATGAGGCCACTGGTGACCCAGAGCGACGCGGACGGGCTTTCGTGGGCGTTCGTGTGCCTGAAGAAGCGCGGGAACGTGCCGTCGAGCGCCGCGGCATACGGGATCTGCGCGATCATGATCGTGAACGCCAGCCAGCTCGTCATGAGCGCGATGATCACGCCGAGGTTCATCACCCAGCCGCCCCAGCGGCCGACGATCTTCGACAGGATCGGCGCGGTCGACGGATTTTCCAGCGCGGCGAGGTGCCCCTGCGACATGTAGCCGAACGGCAGCATGGAGAGCAGGAAGTAGATCGTGAGGCATGCGAAGAATCCCAGCACGGTCGCCTTTCCCACGTCGCTCTGGCTTTTCGCGCGGCCGGAGATCACCACGGCGCCCTCGATGCCGATGAACGCCCACAGCGTGACCAGCATGGTCGACTTGATCTGCGGCATGATCCCGCCCAGCGGCTTGTCGCCCAGCGCCTTCGAGAACGTGTGCCCCCAGAAATCGCTCCGGAACATGTCGAACTTGAAGACGAAGATCATCACCACGATGAACAGCACGATCGGGACGAGCTTGCAGATCGTGCCGACCACGTTCAGGAACGCCGCCTGCTTCACCCCGCGCAGGACCAGGAAGTTCATGAGCCAGATCACGCACGAGCCGCCGATGATCGACGGGATGTTGTTGCCGTGCGTGAACCAGCCGGGGAAAAAGTAGTCCAGCGCGTCCATCAGCAGCACCGCGTACGCCACGTTGCCGAACACGTTGCACAGCCAGTAGCACCACGCCATCTGGAATCCCGCGAACCTGCCGAATCCGAGGCGGGCGTAGGCGTAGATGCCCGTCGTGGCGTCCGGCCGGGCGTCGGCCAGGATGCGGAACGTGTTGGCGAGGAAAAAGATGCCGACGCCGGTGATGATCCATGCGATCAGCACGGCCCCCGCCCCCGCTCCCTGCGACATGTTCTGCGGCAAGCTGAATATGCCGCCTCCGACCATGGCGCTGACGACCAGCGCCGCCAGCATCATCACGCCGAGTTTCTTCGATTGTTCTCCCATGTTATCCCCTCCCGGTTGATTGTGTTTTGGAACAAGGGAAGGGACCGGCGGCACGCATGAAAGCGGACGCCCCCTCCCCGGAAGTCCGTTGTCTGTTTCTACAATAGCACGGTCCGGCGGGATTTCAAACGCGAAAACGATCTGCCGGAGCCCGAAAAAAGCCCGAAAACGATGCGGTTTTGCCCTTGCTTTTTCCCGAAGACGATGTATAATATTCCGCAGAAAACCCAGTACCGCCTTTTTTTCAAAAAAACTCCACACCCCCCTACGCACGCCGCCATGCTTTATTACCTCGTTACGCTCGTCTCCGGCTTCGAAGACACCCCCCTCCGCCTGTTCAACTACTTCACGTTCCGCGCCGCCGCCGCGCTGGTCACCGCCACGCTGCTGGGCATCCTGCTCGGCCCGCTCACGGTCCGCCTGCTGAAGAAGGCCGTCGCGCCGCCGCGCCTCGAAGGGATCGTGGCGGAACAGTTCGTGGACCACTCGAAGGACAAGACGCCGAGCATGGGCGGGCTGCTGGTGGTGACGAGCATCATCCTGGCGACGCTGCTGTGGGGCGACCTGACGAACCGCCTGCTCCTGCTTTTCCTGTGCACGCTCGCGGCGTTCTCCGCCATCGGGTTCATCGACGACTTCACGAAGATCAAGAGCAAGAAGGACGGCGTTTCCGCCAAGTACAAGCTGGTCTGCCAGTTCGCCGTCTCCATCATGGCGATCCTCGTCTATTCCCACCTCACGCCTGAGATCGCGAAGAGCTTCTGCCAGCTCTATGTGCCGTTCATCAAGGATCCGGTCTGGACCATGCCGTACCCCGTGGCGGTCACGTTTGCCGTCTTCGTGCTCGTCGGCACCTCGAACGCGGTGAACCTGACGGACGGCAAGGACGGCCTCGCGACCGGCTGCACGGTCTGGTGCATGATGACCTACGCGCTGATCGCCTATCTGTGCACGAACTCGATCTTCGCCTCGCACCTGGACCTGCCGTTCATCCGCAACGGCGCCGAGATCGTCGTGTTCGCCGCCGCGATCATCGGCGCGTGCGTCGGATTCCTGTGGCACAACTGCAAGCCCGCATCCATGTTCATGGGCGACACGGGCAGCCTCGCGCTCGGCGGCATCATCGGGTTCATCTCCATCCTCGTGAACCAGGAACTCCTGCTCGTCCTCGTAGGCGGCGTCTTCGTGATGGAGATCGGGTCCGTCATCATCCAGGTCACCAGTTTCAAGCTGACCGGGAAACGCGTCTTCAAATGCACCCCGATCCACCACCATTTCGAACAGCTCGGCTGGACGGAGACGCAGATTGTGACGCGGTTCTGGATCCTTGCGGGACTCTTTGCGCTCGCCGGCGCCGCCACGATGAAACTGCGCTGAGGTCCGCTCTTCTTTCCCTTTTTTCCTGAGGGGGACAAGCCATGAAAAAGAAACATGAATGGCTGATCTGGACCGGCTGTTTCGTCCTTCCTGCAGTTCTGGCGCTCCTGATTTATGTTTTCATTTCTGGGCGCAGTCGCGAGCCGGCTTTCGATCCCGCCCCGCTGATCGGATTGACGAAGGAGGAAGTCCTCGAGCTGGCATTCGACCAATACACGAAAAGCAGGGATGGCACACTAGGAATACGTGGGCAGAGTATCAATCAGTATGGAAACAAATCATACTCGAATCACTATTACAAAACCCTCGAAGAAGCAAAAAACGACGCCAAATTGATGAGCTGCGACGTCTGGCAAACCATTGGGCGGAAAAAGTTTTCCATTTCCATTTACCAAAAATTGGAACTCTATACTTTTTACTTCGAAAATGGAAAAGTCGTGGACGTGGAAATAATAATCCGCCGGTACATGTGATTATTTGAAGTCCAGGACGGATTTCGAGGAGGAAGAGGGCTGTTCCGGGCGTTTTTCGAAGTCCGGGCAGTCGTCCATCGGCTGCACCTCGCAGTGCTTGCGCGTGCAGATCACGGCGAAAACATTCACGAGCGCATGGGCGCAGTCCCGGCAGAAACGACGTTCGCCTGACTCTTCCGAATCCAGGATCGACGGTTTCGGCTTATTGTCCGTCTCCGTGTTGCCGAACAGCGCGTCCAACGCCTTGCGTCCGGCGGAACCCCCCGATGAACTCGCGGCCTGCGGAGCATCCGGGGTGCTGCCACCATGAAACTGCGCTGAAGCGCGACAGGGGCGATTGGAAGGGAAGGGACAGTTCAATCTTCTGAGGAAGCGGTGAGCGACAGGAACGCGGCTTCTTTATGCCGGTTTCGGAACCAGGTGGACTGTCTGCGCGCGAACTGGCGCGTCGCGATCACGATGGATTCGAGCAGTTCGTCGCGGGCCATCTTTCCGGCAAGATAATCGCCGATCTGGGCGTAGCCGATCGCCTGCCACGCGGTCGGCGCGTCCAGAAGCCCCTTTGCGAGCATGACGCGCGCCTCCTCGATCCAGCCGGATTCGAGCATGATTTCGGCGCGCTTGCGGATCCTGCGGACCAGGTCGGCGCGGTCGCGGACCAGCACGAACTGGGAGAACCTCGAATCGGGCTCGTTTTCGCCGGACTGAAGCTCGGAGATCTGTTTGCCGGAGAGCAGGAAGACCTCGCGGGCGCGGATGAGCTTGCGCCGGTGCGGATAGAATCGCTTGAAGTCGAGCGGGCATTCGCGTTCCATGACCGCCGCGAGCTCCGGGAATCCCGCGTCGTTGTCGTAGGCGGCGTCGAGCTCGTCGCGGAGGGACTGTTTCGCGGGCAGGACGTCCAGCCCGTAGACCAGCGAGTGAAGATACAGGCCGCTGCCGCCCGCCACGACGGGGAGGTGTCCGCGCGACCGGATCTCGCCGATGATGCGGAGGGCATCGGTGCGGAACCGGAACACGTCGGATTTCTCCGAGATGTCCATGGAGTCGATCAGGTGATGCGGCACCAGACGGCGTTCCTCCGCGGTCGGCTTCGCCGTGCCGATGTCAAGTCCGCGGTAGAACTGCATGGAGTCGGCGGAAACGATCTCGCCGCCGCATTCGCGGGCGAGGGCGAACACCAGTTCGGATTTCCCGGCGGCGGTCGGTCCCATGATGACGGGGATCCCGGGCGCGCGCCGGACCGCGTCAAGCAGACTTCGGAGCGTCGCCGGCGTCATCCCGTTTCGCCTCGGATTTGGTTTCGGGCCGGAAGAACGAGGAGATCACGTAGAGCGCCACGCCGCAGCAGATCGCCGAATCCGCCACATTGAACGACGGCCATTCGGCGGCGTTCTGCCAGTGGAAGCGCAGGAAGTCGATGACCGCTCCGTGCAGCACGCGGTCGGTGCAGTTTCCCACGATGCCGGACGCGACCATCAGCATCGCAAAGAAGCGTTCCGGCCACCCGGCGGCCAGCTTGCGCAGGAACAGGATCAGCAGGACCAATGCGGCGATGGAGATTGCGGACGGGATCCACGGGAAATCGTGGAACATGCCCCAGGCTGCGCCTTTGTTCGTGAGGTGCGTGAGGTCGAAGAAGCCGGGGATGACCGTGATGCGCTCATGCAATTTGATATGATTCAGCACAAGCGTCTTGGTGACCTGGTCCAGGATGACGAGGATGATTGCGGTCACCGCGGCCGCAATGATCATGCGGCGTTCCCGGGGCGAACCGGGCGCCACGCGTGCTTCCGAGGTGAAAAACTTCTTGGCGGGCATAGGACGGATACGGATATGAGGTCAGAGACGGAAATCCGCGCGGTCAGAAGCCGGGAAAGAAACGGCCGCCGCGCGGATTCGCGGGAAAGAAGCGGTCAGCGATGGCGGCGGTACGGTCCGTCGCTCATTTCCATGCGGGACTTGCATGCCACGCAGAAACGGGCATACGGCTTGCTTTCGAGGCGTTCGGGATTGATCTCGTTGCCGCATTCCAGGCAGATGCCGTATTCATTCTCGTCGAGGCGGGTCAGCGCTTCTTCGATCATTTCGATCACGGTGCCTTCGTCGGACAGCAGGCCGAGCTCGAAATCGTGCTGGAAATTGTCGCTGCCGAGGTCTGCCATGTGCGTCGCCATGCCGGCGCCGGGGCCGGATTTCTTGTTCGTCAGGGCATCGTCGCGATGAACGTTCAGCTGATCCAGATAGGCAGATCTCAGTTTGAGCAGGACTTCCCGGTAGTGCTTTTTCATTTTCGGGGACAGGCGGGATTTGCGGATCACGTGTCCGTTGGCCTCCGCCTGCATCCTGAGCGCGTCGACTTCGGCTTTCGTGACGATGCGTCCATGATGGGAGGACTGGGCATCCTTGTTTTTGTCCGCTTTCTTCTTGGCTGACGCAGCCGGAACGGCCTTCTTCGCGGGAGCCTTCGCAGGAACGGCCTTGACCGGAGCAGCCTTGACCGGAGCGGCAGCTTTCTTTGCAGGAGCCTTCGCAGAAGCCTTCGCAGGAGCGGCAGCCTTGACAGCAGCCTTCTTCGCAGGAGCGGCGGCTTTCTTCGCAGGAGCCTTTGCAGGGGCCTTCGCAGGAGCGGCGGCCTTGACTGCGGCCTTCTTCGCGGGAGCGGCGGCTTTCTTCGCAGGAGCCTTCGCAGAAGCCTTCGCAGGAGCGGCAGCCTTCTTCGCAGGAGCGGCGGCCTTAACTGCGGCCTTCTTCGCAGGAGCGGCGGCCTTGACTGCGGCCTTCTTCGCGGGAGCGGCGGCCTTGACAGCGGCCTTCTTCGCAGGAGCGGCGGCCTTCTTCGCAGGAGCGGCCTTCGCCGGAGCAGCGGCCTTTGCAGGGGCCTTCGCAGGAGCAGCGGCCTTGACAGCAGCTTTCTTCGCAGGAGCGGCGGCCTTGACAGCGGCCTTCGCCGGAGCGGCGGCCTTCTTCGCAGGAGCTTTCACGGCAGTTTTGACTTCGACCTTTGCAGGCGCTGCTTTTTTCGCGACCGGCTTGGCGGTCGCCTTTTTCGCGGCGGGTTTTGCGACTTTTTTCGCCGGGGCGGCTTTCGCAGCGGTTTTCGCCATCGGCTTGGAAGCCGGTTTCGCGGCCTTTACGGTCTCAGTCTTCTTCATTTCTTGCAACTCCTGGTTATGCGGCTGTCGAGCGCCGTTTCAAAGTGTTTTTCGTGCATATGGGCATGACAGACCGCACTGCCCGGCAACGACTTGGCCGGGACCCGCGGACCGGTCCTGATCCAAATTGAACTATTTAAAATAGCACTAAAATTATGATTATCAAGCCTGAAGGATTGAAAAAACGTTTTTTCATTGTATATTTTTATGGCCGGACTTCTCCGCGCGCCTCAAATGCCGGCGGAAAGGCTCTCCGCCGCGAACGCTTTTCCCGCCCCATTCCGTTCAACCACCGGGAAACCAAATGATCGATCTGCACATGCACAGCAACTGTTCCGACGGGACGCTGACCCCGGAAGAACTCGTCGCCGCCGCCCTCGGCATCGGGCTGGAGGCGGCCGCCCTGACCGATCACGACACGGTTTCCGGGGTGGAACGCTTCCTGGCCGCTGCCGCCGGGACGCCGCTCCGGGCCGTGCCCGGCGTCGAGCTCGCAAGCATGCTATTCAACAGGGACATCCACATCGTCGGACTCTTCCTCGACCCGCGCGACCCGGCGCTGCTGTCCGCCCTGGAGCAGATGCGTCTGTGGCGGGAGGAACGCAATGCGCAGATGGTCGACAAGCTTCGTTCGAAGGGGTACGAGATCACGATGGACGAAGTGCTGGACGAGGCGGGCGGCGAAAGCGTCGGGCGTCCCCACATGGCGTCCGTGCTGCTCCGGAAAGGGTATTTTCAGGACATGCAGAGCGTGTTCAACCGTCTGCTCGGCCGCAACGGTTCCTGCTACGTCCTCCGCAAATATTATCCCGTCGACGCCTGCATCCGGCTGATCCACGGCGCGGGCGGGCTGGCGATCTGGGCGCATCCGCTTCATGCGGCGCACGGGGCGCGGGCCGCGCTCCGCAAGACCGGGTCGCGGCTGGTCAATTTCGGGCTTGACGGCCTCGAATGCTACTACTCGATGTTCGCCGGGGAACAGCAGCGGGACGCGCTGGAGTTCGCGCACGACCGCTCCCTGCTGGTCTCCGGCGGAAGCGATTTCCACGGGGCGTCCCATCCCCAGGTCAAAATGGGCACCGGGATCGACGGCAACCTCGCGATCCCGTTCGAGATCTACGAGCGGCTTCTGGCCGCAAAGCAAAACAGGGACACCCCATGACTGCGAAAAAACAAGTCGACGGCATCGTGATGCTTCATAACCTGTATACCCGCCTGGAAAATGTGGTCCCCATGCCGGGACCCGGAACGCGCATCGAGCTCGACCTCGGCTGCGGCGACGGCGAATTCGCGCTGGCGCTGGCGAAACGCCGCCCCGACGTGTACGTGATCGCGGCGGACATGCTGCTCGGCCGCGTGCGGAAAGTGCAGAAATGCGTCCTGCGGGACCGCATGGAGAACCTGCACGTGCTGAAAAGCGAATCGCGCGTGCTAATCTCGCGGACGATCCCGGACGCGTTCGTCGACCGCGTGAACCTGCTCTGCCCGGACCCGTGGCCGAAGGCGAAACACCGCTGCCACCGCCTCATCACCTCGGACATCATGATGCAGTTCGCCCGCATCCTGAAGCCGGACGGCGTGTTCCATTTCTCCACGGACAACGCGGAATACCTGGAGATCGCCGACCGGACCGTCGCGGAATCCGGGCTGTTTGCGCCGTCCGACCTCGCGCTGATCGCCGACGTCGCGGACATCAAGACCGGGTTCGAGCTGCTCTGGGAGTCGGAAGGCAAGACCGTGACGCACCGCGCCTGGCGGAAGCTCTGAACGCTGTCTGCCCATGTCCATGTTTTGAAATTCGGATCGAACGAGGCGATGAAAGTCTGGCTTGAACCGGAAATCGAGGTGGAATACATCCGTGGAATCAACGCTTCTACCGCAAACAAAATCTTATCTGAAATAAGGGGCCGTAAAGATGAATGTCTCGACCAATGGTTCGCCTGTGAGCGCAAAAGTCGTTGAACTGACGGAAAAATACATGTCGGTCAGTCACTGCGGCAGGATATACAGGATCGACTTCGACCGCTTCCCGTTTTTTCGCAGCTGTTTTCTGAGCGAACTTTACAACATTCAGGCAAGCGCCGAAGGACTTCACTGGCCCGACGCGGACATCGACCTGGAGCTGGAGTTTATCGAAAACCCGCCGGAAGAAGCGAGCGAGGTTGATTTGAACTGGTGGAAGGCCCAGCGGAAACGTCTGCTGTCGCGCCTTGGCTCTGTTGGCGGTTCGGTCAAGTCGGAACGCAAGGCCGCCGCCAGCCGCCGCAACGGACTGAAAGGCGGACGCCCCCGCAAGAAGACCGGAAAACGTCGAAGCACGACCGCTGCACGGAAAGGACCGCACATGACGGCCTGATCTTTCCAGTGTTTTTCTCCTATGAAGCTCTGAACGATGTCTATTGACAAGTTGTGCCCGTACCGACGGACCCTTTTCGAATGCCTGTCCGCCGATCCGCGAAAATATCTGTCCCGGAGCGTGACCGCGATGTCTTCCGGCGCTTTTTTCCGCTTTTTTTGGAAATCTTCGGGAAAACGACTTGATTTGACCGCGGGATTATGATATATTGCTTTATCAAATATACACTTTGAACTTCAACACAATCATCAGGAGATAATCCACATGAAAAAGTCTCTCAAATTCGCCGCTCTTTCCGCTTTCGCCGTCCTCGGCGCGCTCGCCTCTTCCTGCGCCGCTCCGCTCCCCGTCGGCTGCCTCTACACCGACATCACGCTGCCCGGCACGCTCGGCGACGGCAACATCGGCAAGTCCGCCAACCGTCACGGTTCCGCCTCCTGCTACAGCATCCTCGGCTGGGTCGCCGCCGGCGACGCTTCCATCAACGAAGCCGCGTACAACGGCGACGTCGACAAGATCTCCTGGACGAGCTTCCACGCCACGAACTATTTCGGCATCTACGGCATCTACCGGACCGATGTCTACGGCACCAGCAAGGCCCTCGGCCCCGACCAGACTCTCGCTCCGTTCAACCCGGAAAAGAAGTAATCGTTTCTTTTCGGCTTGATCCTCGGCGGTCTTCCCGGCTGTCCCGTTTCGCGCGGGACAGGAGGTGACCGCCGTTTTTTTACCGTATGATCCGCACCTCGCGGCACAGACGCCATGACGTTTCTTGAACTGAAAAAAGCACTCGCGGAACGGTTCGCTTCGGCCGGATTCGAAGCTCCGGACCTGGAGGCGCATTTCATCGTCTGCGAAGCCGCGGGGATCCCCGACCGCGAATTCGCCTTGCACGCACACGAACAAATCCGCCCCGAGGCACAAAAACAGGCGGAGGCTTTTCTCGCGCGCCGCCTGGCGAACGAACCCTGGCAGTACATCTTCGGTCATGCGCCGTTCCGCGACCTCGAGCTTGCGGTCGGTCCGGGGTGCCTGATCCCGCGTCCGGAAACGGAGTATTCCGTCGACCTCATGCTGGACGGCCTGCCGCGTGGCGCGACCGTCTGCGAACTCGGCGTCGGGAGCGGCGCGATCTCGCTCGCGCTCGCCTCGGAGCGTCCGGACCTGACGGTCGTCGGGACCGAGCTTTCCCCGGACGCCCTGAAGTGGGCGGAGCGCAACCGGAAAACGCTCGGCCTGCCGAACGTGACATTCCTGCATGGCGACCTTTTCAGCCCCGTCGCCGGGCGCACGTTCGACCTCATCGCGGCGAATCTGCCGTACATCCCCGAGAGCGACCGGGACAAGCTCCCGCCGAACGTCCGGGGCTACGAACCCGCGGAAGCGTTGTTCGCCGGCGCGGACGGCCTGAGCGTGATCGCGCGTGCGCTGGAGCAGGCTCCCGCGTTTCTGAATCCGGGCGGACGCGTTTTTTTCGAGCTCGACCCGTGCAACGCGCAGCAGGCGCGCGAGCTCGCTTCAAAATCTCTTCACGAACCCGCACTTCTGCACGACCAGTACGGCGCCGTGCGCTTCCTCTCGGCGAAAAAATAACGCCTGGACCGCGCTGCAGAGGCGATCCAGGCCACACTGCGTGTGTCGTACAGTGCGCGGCTACGCTCGCGCACGGAGAAAGTCTTTTTTTCCCCTCAGAGGTCCAGCACCGTACGGATGAACGCGTCGCCAGTCATGAACCCGAGCGAGCCGTTCGGCGCGGCCTTTTCGGAGTATTCCGTGACGGAATCGGGCTGGATGTGCGGGCCCCAGATGGAGAACGGGACCGGGGTGCGCGTGTGCTGGCGCATGGAGAGCGGGACAGGGTGGTCCGGGAGGACGGCGAACGTGACGCCACGTCCCTGAAGCGCCTCGACGACGGGTTTGATGATGCGGTTTTCGAAGTCGCGGATCGCCTGCATTTTGAGGTCGAGACGTCCTTCGTGCCCGGTTTCGTCGATGGCTTCCAGGTGGACGTACACGAAATCGTGGTCCTCGATCGCGCGGATGGCCGCCTCGGCCTTGCCTTCGTAATTCGTGTCGATGTAGCCGGTAACGCCCTCCACGGGGATCACGTCCATGCCCGCACACTTGGCGATGCCGGAGATCACGCCGACCGCCGTGATCACAGCGCCGGTCTTGCCGCCGTAACGTTCCGAGAACTTCGGGAACGCCGGGGTGCGCCCCGGACTCCACGGCCAGATCGCGTTGCCTTTCGTCGCGCCCGACTTCACCAGCGGGTGTTCCGCCAGAAACGCCGCGGCGTCCGCATAGAGTTTGTTCAGGAATTCGACCGTATGCGCGGCTTCCTTCGAATCGTCCAGCGCGGTCCAGGGGAGTTCGGCGACCGGGATGTCCTGCGAGGAATCCGGCTTGTAGTAATCGACTTTCGGGGAGAATTCGGGCCCGTGCAGGATCAGCAGGTTGCGGTAGCTGACACCGGGATAGAACGTGAGCTTGTCGGATCCGAACCGCTCCTGAAGCGCCTCCATCAGCGCACGGGAATGCTCCTGCGTGATATGGCCGGCGGAATAGTCCCTCAGGATGCCGTTTTCCACGGTGATCAGGTTGCACCGCCACGCCACGTCGTCGGGCGCGAGCTCGATGCCCTGGCTGACGGCTTCGATCGGGCCGCGTCCGGGGTAGTACAGCGACGGCGCATAGCCGAGCACGGACATGTTCGCCACGTCCGAGGAAGTCGGATAGCCTTCCGGCAGGGTCAGGAACGTGCCGGACGCGCCGTTCGCCGCGATCTTGTCCATGGTCGGGGTCGGGACGGCTTCCAGCGGGGTCTTTCCGCCGAGTTCGGGGATCGGGAGGTCTGCCATGCCGTCGCCGAGAAAGACGATGGCTTTGCCTTTGAGGTCGCATGCGTTCATAGTTCGGATTTGTCCTTTTTTCCGTGGTTCGAAGAAGATACGTTTATCTTAATAAGATACCATGCCGGACGGAAAAAGTCAAGGTCTGCACTTCATCACAGGCAAAAACATACGCACTTTTATATGCCAATAATTGAAAATACTTTCAAAAAAGTTGCAATCTCCGCTTGAAAGCCGCGCTTTCCGGCTGTATTGTATTCTGTCGGAAGAACAATTCTCCTATCCAACCATGCCCGCCGGGAAAAGCCTTTCGCCCGCGGCGTCCCAATCCTGACCGGAAACCGAGTGTCATGAAGAAAATCACGAAACGGCAGTTCGAAATCATGTCTTTCATCCGCGATTACATCGGCAAAAACGCCATCTCGCCCACGCTCTACGACATCGCGGAATACTTCGCAATCAAGCCGTCCACCGCCGCCGCCCACATCGGGGCCCTGGAACGGAAGCGCGTGATCGTGAGGCAGAAAGGCTGCCGCAGGAGCATCCGTCCCGTCGGAATGGGAGCCGGACTGCCGCAGAAAAGTCCGGTCTGCGTCCCGTTTTATCTCAGGAATACCGGCGTTTCCGGCGCTCCTTCGTCGTATTACCACGTGGATTCGAGCCTCCTTCCCGACAACGTCCGCGCGAAAGACCTGTTCGCCGTGCGCTCCGGGCTGTTCGGCGGAATGCCGTCCGAGGTAAGCCCCGGCGACATCCTGATCGTCTGGACGCGTCCGGAACGCCTTCATCCGGGCATGCTGGTGCTGGAGCAGTCCAACACCTCCGCGGTCTGCCGGCAGATCATGATGGACGCGGACCCGGGTCCGGGGATGATGGGACAGGTGATCGCGCTTCTGCGCACGTTCCATTGACAGGATTTTCCGTGCCGGAGCCGGGATTCGCCGGGCGGTATGGCACGGGATGGGGGATGAACGGCAGGACGGCAGGCGCCGTTTTGCCGTTTTTTTCCGTCCGGCGCTTGACATTGCGGAAAAAGCCTCTACATTATTTTACCGCACTATTTTTCAACCGGAAAGGTCCGCCATGTTCAGAACACTTTGCATCCTGTTTGCCGCCGCCGCGGTCATCCTGTGCAGCGCCTGCAGCACCCCCGTCGAAAACAACGACCGCACCGCGCAGGAACTCTGCCTGTACATGATGCGGGCGACGGGCGGCAAGTTCGACGGCATGATGGCGGTCGAGCCGATTCACGCCGACGAGGGATTCGCGCTGAAGCTCGCGAACCGCCAGGTCGCTTTCTACAAGTTCAATACGAAGTACAAGAAAGCGCGCGCGAAGATCGAGTACGTGGACAAGAACAAGTTCATCTACATCTACGGCAACAAGTTCCCCGCGGTGTCCCACGGCTCGTTCATCATGGTCGACTACGAGGACAACCCGCTTCGCGACAAGCTCCTCGAAGCCTTCAAGAGCTTCTGACGAATTCCCCGCGGCCGCCGGGTTTCCCAACGCGTTTTCCCAATCATGAAAACCGATTACGACGACATCATCGACCTGCCGCACCATGTCTCGAAAGTGCATCCGCAAATGCCGTTGCGTGCCCGCGCCGCCCAGTTCTCGCCGTTCGCGGCGCTGACCGGATACGAGGACGTCATCGGCGAAACGGCGCGCCTGACCGAACAGAAACGCGAACTGGACGAGTCGGAAAAGGCCGAACTGGACCGGAAACTCGGCGTCCTGATTTCGCGGCTTGGGGAAAGACCGGCCGTTCGCATCGAATATTTTGTACCGGATGAACGGAAAGACGGCGGGAGATATGTAACAAAGTCGGGCGCGATCGTAAAGATCACGCCTGTGAGAAAGACGCTGACGCTCGACGACGGCACGGTGATCCGGTTCGAGAACGTCGCGGACATCTCCTGCGATCTTTTCGACGGAGAGATCTGATAAGTCCGCGAGTTTTTCGAGCGCGCGTGCGAGAGCGATCTGCGTCCTCGCGCGGTCGAGGTTGTGCCCCGGACGTGCCGTCTTGAAATACCTGTCGCCATCGAGGTAGTCGGACAGGAACCGCACGGCAAGCTCGAACGTGATGACCGCTCCGGCGATTGGCATGAGCTTGATCTCCTGTTCGGTCAGGTAGCCGCCGAATCCCTCCAGAAACCCTTCGGCGCACGCGTCGTACATGTCGCGGCGGGCCTCCAGGCGATTAAGTCTGCCGGCATCCTCGCGCGCCGGGTTGGCGGCCACGCGCACCAGGTCGCCGAAGTCGTACGGCGCCAGCCCCGGCATCACCGTGTCGAGGTCGACTACGCAAATGGCCTCGCCCGTCGCGTCGTCGAGCATCACATTGTTGATCTTCGTGTCGTTGTGGACGATGCGCTCCGGGATGCTCCCCGCGGCAAACGCATCCGTGATAAGCGGCGCCAGATGCCGCAAGGCGTCGATCTCCGCAAGCTCCCGTGCGGCCGAAGCCGCCCGTCCGAGGCGGTCTTCCGAAGCGATCGCGTCCAGTGTGCGCAGACGCGCCGGGGTGTCGTGAAAAGCGGGAATGGTCTCCTGAAGGCGGGGCGGCGGCAGGTCGGAAAGGTCGCGGGCGAAGCGCGCGAACGCGAACGATGCGGTCCTGGCCTGGGCGGGCTCGCGGACGGCGTCGACCGTGCCCGCGCCTTCGATCATGCGGTAGCAGCGCCAGCACGCGCCGGCCTCGTCGAACATGCACGGTTTCGCGTCCTTCGTCGGGACTACGGTCAGCACGCGCCGGCCGGCGTCCGACAGGATCGCATATTTTCCCTTCAGATGCCGCGTCACGCGGACGATATTGTCCATGACCGCCAGCGGATTCGGGAAGACATGCGGATTGATGCGCTGGAGCACGAACCGGACAAACGCATCCGAGGCCGGTTTCGCGACCGTCAGCGCGAATGTGTCGTTGATATGCCCGCTGCCGAAGACGACGGCGGATACGGGCTTGCCGCCGAGCTCGAAATACTCGGCGGCCTCCAGCGCTGTGCGGTCGGAAACGGGCATGGGAATATCTCGGGGAAGCCGAGCTCAGGAAAGGAGCGGCGAGGGGTACACGCCGGACTCGACCAGCGCGGCGATGCCCGCCTGCACGCGCGGCTTGTCCTCGCGGTAAGTCACGCCGAGCCAGGAATCCTGACTTTCGAGGATGCCGACGGACGCCTGTCCCGCGCCGATCATGGTCGCGACGGCGGCGGGAAGGTAGAACTCGGATTTGAGCTCGCCTCCGTGCGCCTTCAGGAATTCTTCGAAGAGCCCGCGGAGGCCGTCGAACAGCGACGGCATGAACCCCCAGAAGTTCATGGAGACGATCTCGCCGCCCGTGAACGCGAGCTTCGCGCCCGTCTCATCCACGGCCACCGCGCCGTCCGCGCCGTCCGGCTCGATCTTCGTGCGTTCGGTGACCTCCTTCAGCGTGCCGTCGGGGTTGGCAGTGCAGACGCCGCGCGAGACGGACCCGAACTTGGAAAGCGTGTTGCGGAGCGGGTATCCGACCATGAAATGACGGGCCGGATCGGCGTTTTCCGCCAGGGCCTTCCCGAGCTGAACGAATCCGCTGCGCCCGTAGAAATCGTCGGCGTTGATGGCGGCGAACGGGCCGGCGATCCTGTCCGCGGCGCAGAGTACGGCGTGGCCTGTTCCCCACGGTTTCTGGCGGCCTTCGGGGATGCCGAATCCCGCCGGCAGGGCGTCGAGTTCCTGGAACGCGTACTCCACGGCGATGCGCTTTTCCCACTTCGCGCCGACAGCCTCGCGGAACGCCTGCTCGATGTCGTGCCGGATCACGAACACGACCTTGTTGAAGCCGCCCTGCATGGCGTCGTGGATGGAATAGTCGAGGATGATCTCGCCGTTCGGCCCGACCGGGTCGATCTGCTTGAGTCCGCCGTAGCGGCTGCCCATTCCGGCTGCGAGAACCATCAAAGTCATTTCTTTCATTTGAAATCTCCTGTTTGATATGAGGTGAAATTGCGTTAAATCAGGTTCGGATCTCCGCGAGCGTGGCGGCCGCGACCGCCTGCCCGTGCCGCCGCATGGAGTCGTCCGGCGCGGCAACGGCCGTTTCGAGCTCGGGGAAGACTTCCGCGAGAATACGGTTCGCCTCGCGGACGATCAGGTCGCCGCCCACGCCGCTGGTCACGCGGCCCATCACGACGACGTTTTCGATAGCCGGGTAGAACTCGGTGAAGCCCGCGACGGTGTATCCGAATGCCGTCCCGATGCTGCGGAAGATGTTCAGCGCGCGTGCGTCGCCTTGTTCCGCCATCGCCTGGACTTCCAGCAGGACCTGCGGCAGCGGCATGTCCGCGGGAAACTTCAGCCCGGCGGCCGCCGCCAGACGCGCCGCGCCCTGCTGAGAGAAATAGTTCACGCCGCAGCCATAGTCGCCGCTCCACTCGTCCCGAGGCGCGGACGGCGAACCGTCCACCGGCACGAACGCGAGCTCGTTGAGCCGGCCCGTGATGCATCCGGCGGGATTCACGTAGCCGCCCGCCATGCTGCTGCCAAACGACACGCCGAGGATGCTGTTTCTGCCGAGCTGGACCGAGGCGGCGAGCGCGGCGGCTTCCCCGTCGTTCACGACCTCGAACGGCACGCCGTTCCAGTCGCGCCTGACAAGCTCGAAGACCGGGGCGGCCTCCTGCTCGAATCTGTCCTGCGGGACGCTTCGGAACAGCGATGCCATGCGCACGCGGTTGTTGATGTAAACGCCCGCGGCGCTGCCGCCGATCGCGTCGACGCACGGCAGATGTGCGGCGGCACGCCGGATGGAGTCGTTGATGCCAGCGCGATGCCAGGCCGGGTCCGGCTGTGCGGAGGGATCCCACAAGACCTCCTCGGAAAAGACGACTTTGCCGTCCCGCATGGCGGCGCACTTGCGGTCGCTCGCGCCGAGGTCGAACCCCACGCGGCAGCCGTCGAAATGGCGTCCAAGGCCGTTCTGCGGCTCGGATGCCGCCGGGGCGTCTTCGTACGCGACGGATTCCACAGTAAGCGGCGCTTCGTAGATCTTCGTCATGCTCGCGTAGTCGAACGCGCGGGCTCCATCAGGCGAGTAGGCTTCCGCAAGCGTTGCCGCAAGTTCATTTGACCCGGCGACGACGATGCGGCTGCCGCCGCCGATCCACAGCAGGCTTTTCACGATGCGTTCCGCGTGGCGGAAGTTCGCCGCCGCTTCGGTCACATCGGGATCGCCGTACACGACCGTCTCGAACACGAGCGTCTGCCCGGAAGGCGTCGCGACCGCCAGTTTCAGCGGCACGACACGGCCGGACGCACGGACCGAGGCGCGAAACGCACGGCGTTCCAGCACGAGCGGACGGAATCCGGGCTCGAGGCTGGGAAGCGGGAATGCGCTGTCTGTTCTGGCGATTTCGGACAGTTCTGTGTTCGGCATGAGAATCTCTTCTGATTAAATGCAATGCGGCGGCGGTCATCCAAGCCATATTCAAATACAAT
>JAEEGK010011953.1_pt1 | contig 19777 bp, 12 predicted proteins | sample 8958771 | NCBI WGS metagenome assembly JAEEGK01 (sample SAMN16246547, study PRJNA631951) | gut metagenome | biome: gut microbiome; feature: rumen; material: SC-attached | host: Bos | place: Iran: Karaj | collected 2018-10
ACCCCAAAGGTAACAGTCGCCACCGAGAACGGCACATTCATCTACAACAATTAAAAACATAACACCATGGCATCAATCTTTTCACGTATCGTAGCCGGCGAGATACCCTGCTACAAAGTAGCCGAAACCGACAACTGCCTGGCCTTCCTCGACGTCAACCCCGTAGTCAAAGGCCACGTCCTCTGCATCCCCAAAAAAGAGGTGGACTACATCTTCGACCTCGACGAAGACCTCTACTGCGAACTGCAGCGCTTTGCACACCGCGTGGCGCGCGGCCTTAAAAAAGCCTGTCCCTGTGTCAAAGTAGGTGTCGCCGTGCTGGGCCTTGAAGTGCCCCACGCCCACATCCACCTTGTCCCCATGCAGACCGAAGCCGACCTCAACTTCCATCACCACATCAAGATGGAACCCGCTGAAATGGCTGCTTTGGCACAACAGATAGCCAACGCCATCGAATAGCACACCTATCACAGACAAAAAGGGGGGGATGCACCATCGTGTATCCCCCCTTTTTATGCCCCCTACCCAACCAATCTTCTCAAATCAGTCTTTCACCACATATTACATTACACTTTGACGGTGTTACACTTGTCTATAATATACCCCAGATCGGTCATTAGAATGTGGCCACTCATAATCACCTACGGAAAAATATCATATCAATCAACCGGATATACTTTTAGGCGAAAGTCTACGGAACAATGCCCTATTCAGGTGTCACGCTTGCCAACCATTCATTCCTACGGAGATTTCGGTTTCCTAACGACCGTTTACATTAGCCGACTTATCAATCGGGATAACCACACTCAGCGGACGTCTCACATGACCCACTTGGGCCGTTCAATCTCGCCTCGATGTTGCCTGCATATAGGCTTGTTTTCCGTTATCATATCGAGTAACGATGCTATAACGATACTCTATCGATGCAGGATTGAACGACCCCTCTCCGTAACGAGGGGAAAACGTTGCCGCTCCGTGGCGCAGGGCGGGTAGGCTGAACAAGGTACGGGGCACAGTTTATCCCCGTGCATTGCACGATTCGGCAGTTAGACCATAGGAGTTTTCGGTTTCCTAACGACCGATTTGGGTTTAAGGGATAGCTATCGAAAGCATCATCAGAACCTCTCAGTAAGCAAAATAAGCAATCTGATGGTGATAAAGGCAAAATAAGTGCCCCGGCATAGTTGTCGGGGCACTTATTGTCTGTTTAGCGTCGAGCTTTCGCGTTAAAGGTGAAATAGTCCTTCAACTACTTACCTGTTGCAAAAACAAGGCTTGCCTGTTACGTTGGATATATCAGGTAATATCCTTGGCTGATAGACGAACTGCTATCGTTCGACGGTGAGGATTTCGAACTGCATGGTACCGGCAGGAACCACTACGTCGACTTGCTCGCCAGCTCGTTTACCCAAGAATGCCTGGGCAAAGGGAGAGGTGACGGAAATCTTACCTTCCTTCAGACTGGCTTCACTCTCCGGGACAATGGTGTAGACTTGCTTAGCATTGTTCTTGATATTACGGATAGTGATTTTCGAGAGGAGGAGGACTTTGGATGTGTCGATTTTCGACTCGTCGAGCAGACGGGCATTGGCGACAAGTTCCTGCAGTTTGGAGATGCGTGCTTCGAGATGCCCTTGAGCTTCTTTGGCGGCGTCATATTCGGCATTTTCGGAGAGGTCGCCTTTGTCGCGGGCTTCGGCTATGGCCGCCGAGGCGGCAGGACGGTCGAAAGCAATCAGGTGGTGGAGTTCGTCTTTGAGCTTCTGGAGCCCCTCTTCGCTATAATACTTGATTTCTGACATGATTGGTTTTGATGTGTTATTGAATGCGTTTAAAAATTAGGAAAGGCTTGGAAAGCCTTTCCTAATAGTTTAATATGTAATCTAGCTCTTAGAACTTGAACGTTGCTCCGATGGCATGAGTGCCACGGAGATTGGCGGAAGTGCGATAGGAATAATCGACGGTAAGAGCAGTTTTACTATCGGAGCCTTTCTTGGCCAGAGGAACATCGACAGAAGCACCGGCATGGATACCTGTGTTAGCAGTTGTGCGGAGATCTTTGTCAAAGATGTCAGTCTGGTAGACATAACCGCAACGGAGGCTGAATATATTCAGAAGGCTATATTCAAGACCTAAGGCGAAATTGTCTTTGAGGAAGGCATTGGAGGTGAAGGCACCAGCAATGGTGATACGCTGACTTAAGGCTTCGATGAGGAAGTCATAAGAGGCACCAATGTTGAGGCAGGTGGGAAGCTCCATCTCGCCCGAACGGAACTCGGCAGTCATATTGTTGCCTGCTGCGTTGGGGAAGGTGAAGGACAAACCGGTACCGTCAAAGCTGAAGGCAGGACCCCAGTTCTTCAGGCTGATACCGAATTTGAGTTCATCGTCACGACCTGTGACATACTGGATACCGGCATCAATGGCGAAGGCACTACCGGAGACGTTGGCAGTGGATTCGCTGATGACTTTCAAGTTAACACCACCGCGAATGGAAGTGGTGAAAATATGAGAGTAAGCAACATTGATGTTCATCAACGTGGGGGAGTAAGTACCATTGATAGGTTCAGGGCTCTCCTCGGTGGTGATGGCAATATCGCCAAAACCCATAGACATGAGGCTCAAGCCCATGACACCACGGTCGAAAAGGCGGACAGCCAAACCCAGAGCGTTGATGGAGGCGCCACTATTGAGTCCGCTTCTGCCACCATAGAGCATAGTGTTGGTGTAAGTGAACTCGAAGTTATTGACGTAACTGAGACCCGCGATGTTCGAATAGAAAGCATCCAGACCACGGACATTGGCCACGCCGGCACTACCCCAACCAGTGCTGCGGGCCCACGGGTTGATAAGCAACTCCGTGGCTCCAGCAGTACCTCTACGCTTGTCGTTACCAGCCCAAACGGACTCGGTAGACACGAGTACCATGATGGCTACTACAGCAAATATTCTAAATATGTTTTTCATTTCTGTCATTTTTAAAGATTAACAAACAGTGCTTAGAATCCGAAAGAGTTCAGGTCGACAGGACGCATGGTGCCAAACCACTTGACAACACGGTCGCCAATGCCGGGAACTTTAAAGTGGATAAGATATACACCACCTGCAATAGGAATACCAGTGTGGTTGTGGAGATCCCAGTCGAGCGTGGTGGCAGTACCAGAGGTAGGTCCAAGTCTGCGGACCAAAGTACCATCAACAGTGTAGATGGAGACTACAGTTCCGACGGGGACGTTGACAAAGCGCACCTTGGTTTCCAACTGGCTGGTGGTTTCATAGGTAGAATAGCTGTAATAGGGGTTCGGGACGACATTGATAAGGCTGAGGATGGAATCCTTGTAGGACTTGGTAGACTTATCTGCTGTAGCATTGCCAGTAATGGTGGCAATGTCGGATGTCAGCTCGAACATGTACATAGGATAGTTCGAATTCTGAACATCTGCATCGAACAGACGGACAGACGAACCATTGGGCGAGAGATAACGGCCATAAGGCGTGTTCACGTCAAGATTGATGGTGACATCGCAAGGAATGTCAACAGGGTTCTTGAATTGGAAACGAGGACTGACTAACGGCATGTTGACCCAAGCAACCGAGGCGAAGAGCAGAGCGGCGGAGTCGCGCTGCGGGATGAGGGTGGTACTTTCGCCATCGAGGATACCGTGGTTGCAGCGGAGACGGTCGACGTCGGATTCGGGGACAAAGTCCATCAGGCGCTCAAGCGAGGAAAGCATGCTGTAGGCCCAACGACCATAATCGTAAGAAGGAGTTTTGTAAGAGGTGACAACAGAATTCTTGTTGTTGACAATGTCGTAGAAGATCTGGTCGGTGGAATTCAACACATAGATGAAGTGACGGCCACCCATGACATAATTCTGAGTACCCTCAGTAAGCTCGTATGAGGGATTCCAGAGCATATCGGTACCATTGTACTGGATATAGCGGGAATCTTCACCGAACATGATGTTGAGACGCTCGCCAGTCGAAGTGTTGATGGCATAACCGGGGAACCAACCCATACCTGTTTCATGAACGAATGCAGGGTTGTTCATGTCTTCAGCATCGGGAGTGACACCAGCCTCGGCGGCAGTGCGACCCAACTTGTCGACAGAAGCATGACGACGGATTTGGAAACGACGGGCGTGGCCCTCAGACTGAGTATGGTCATCACACATCTCCAGAACCGGGCAACGAGTCCACTTAGAAGTGTCGCTTGTGAAAACGATCTGGACACTGGGGAGCTTTGAGAGGTCGTTAAAGTTAAGAGACTTGTTGCGGAAGTTATCCATTGCCTTACGGGTAATAGTCCATTTGTTATAGGTACGTGCGAACACGCTGCTTATACGGCAGAGACTATCGAGGATATGGTCGTCAGCAACATAATAGCGGAGTCCGAAGCCGGGATGCATCGGCAGTGTGGACACAAGGCCATAAGGAGCCCAGGAGCCAGCCACTTCTTCGAACACCTGGTAACGGTCGACACCAAGGTGCGACGGGTTACCGTTCATGTTGGTCTGCATGCTCTTGAAATAGTCCTCATCGATGTAGTTTTCGGAGTAACTGATTTCACCAGTGGTAGCGGTGAAAGTATTACGTGTACCAGCGGCGAATTGAGTACCGGAGCGGACCCAGTTCTGCACCCAGTAGTTATCATCATCGGGGATGGCAGTCAACCAAGGTGTAGCATTATCGGCGTAGGTGACAGAGGAGGACAAGAGAGCCTTGTCGTTAACAAAACCACCCCAATAACGTGAGAGGAAGTTCTCGCTCGATTGAGTGGTGATGACGAGAGGAGAGGCAACCTCCTGAGGATTGCTCAAAGCAACGGCAATACCGAGATCGAGGAAGAGCTGCTCGTTATAACGACCAATCTTAAAGTCAGATTTCACGCTCATGACTTCGTCATAGAGGTAAGGATTCTCAGCGTAGGTGGGATCCTCGGGGGACTTGGAAATAGTCCAGTTACCATCAACGATATTATCGTTCTGGTCGAATTTGATGAGATATTTACCAGCCTTAACATTAAGCGGGTCGATAACCTCGACACGGATAGGGCCGTTGTTCTGTTCATAACGAGGATTCAGAATCTGGCAGGGATCTTTCAACATGCCAGCACCATCAGCACGGAACTTACCAGCGGGTTTGCCGGGCTTTCCGGGGGCACCCATGAGTTCCTCGATAGATTCATTGGTGAGACGGAGGATGGAACCACCGTTACCGTAGCCTTCGATACGGGTAATGTTGGGGCACATGCCGAATTCGGCATTCACGACGGTGCCGCCATTTTCAGACGAAGGATTGTGGGGGATAGCTACGACAGGAGTGATGGTTCTTCCAAACTCATCTTTACGACCAGCAAGATAAGGTTCTTTCTGACCGTCGAGTTTGTCGGCTTCAATAGCAAACTCCTTATAGCGGTTCTGAGCGTAAGCAATACAGACGAAGTAGTACTCCTTGTTGTTAACAAGATTGGTGTTACGGCCTGTGGCGAAAGCATCGGTGGTGATGCGGAACACGTGTTTGATACCCTGGTTGGCACCTTCAACCATGATGGTCGGAGTCATGAGGCCAGTGGTGCTATTACGGGTGTAGTTGACAAGGGTTCCAATGGGCAGACTGGGATTATCGTTGAAGACAGTGTCGTAAACTCTGGTAACAGAATCGTAGGTGACGCTCTCAATCGAATCGTAGAAGTTACGGACGTCGCACTGGGCAACAAGAGCGGCCTTGGTGATGTCGCGGATATCAGCAATGGAGACGTTAGCATCCTTCAACTGATAAATCTGATAACCTTCGAATTTGTAGCTGCGCTGCTCATCGGAATAGAACTGGGTGTTGCCTTCAGCATCGGTGTAAGAACGGACGATAGCAGGATCAACCTCAGAGTACTTCTCACCGAAGTTATTGCTAGCGGGGTTGTCGTACTTAACATAGAGGACAACTTCGTTGTTCATTTCCTGGGCAACGAGTGTAGGAGCATCAGGACCATCAAGAACCTTGAAGCAGTTCTCGAAGAGTGCTTGGCAAACATCATCGATTTCACGGAGCAACTCAACAGAGGAGAAAGCCTTTCCAGAAGGAGCCTGTGCAAAAGGAATACCTACTGTAATGTAGTTCAATGCACCGGGCTTCAGAGTGAAAGGACCAGCGGACTGCATGAAACGGCGGTCAGCGGGATTGTTACCAGCAGTAACCTCGGTCCAGTTATCAACGGCGTTGCCATTGGTACCCCAGAAAAGAGGATCACTGTCGCCGGGGAACATAAAGTCGCAATCGAAATCGGTAGTACCGGTGGAGATACCATTTCCACCATATTTCATACGCTGACCATTCTTCCAATAACCACGAAGGTAGTTATAGTAGTCAGTAGCCTTGCTAGGCTCACCGCTGATGGCGTTAGAGCTGTTGTCATAGTACACAAAGCGACGCATACCGAAACGTTCATCATCAACAATGTTGTTACCGAAGTTCACACCATTGATAGCGCAGTTTCCAATGTCATCGCCAGGAACGAAATACCAAGCGTTGGGGTAATAAAGGTCGGCATCGTCGGTAAGGCTGATGGTGTCGTAAGTACCATCGGGGAGCAAATAATGTTCAAGCTGCTTGGGATAGTAAGCACGCATCTTGGCAATATCAATCTTGGGATTGTCCTTGCCATCGGGATCCATATAAGGACCCTGGAAGAAGTCGATACCGACTGCAGGGGGAATACCAGTATAAGAACCTGAACCGGGACCGTCAACCTCGTCACCGTTGTAGCAATAGCCAAGACCACGCTTGACATCGCATCCGACATAGTCATCATAAGGGTGACCAAGGTCGGCGTCAACCCACTGGCTGAAGTAGGTCTCGCGGAGTTCGTAAGTAGAACGGTTGATGATTTCGTAGGTGTAGAAGGTCATGTTATTGATTTCGTCATTCGTGGAGAATGCGAAAGCCTGTGCACGGATTTCCATACCAATAGGCTGGCCGAGAGACTCGGTGTGGACATTACCCATATCGTTGAAGACCCACCAGATAGTCTGGTCACCCTTCAACACTTGGTCGGAAAGCAGACCACCGGTAACAATGTTGGCCTCAGTTTCGAGGGTTGTAGCCACATGCGAGGTGTAATCACGACCCCACTGTGCTTTCAGTGTACGGGGGCAAAGTGCATTGTTGAAATCGTAGTAAGGATAGTCACCTTCTTCCCATTCGTAGACACCATTATGATTGGCATCAAAGAAAGGAGCAAGATAAGGAGACTGATTGGCGTTGATGCCGGAAGCGGGCCAGTTTTTAATAGTGGCGGGGATGGCATCGGGAGAGTAAGTATCATTCGGTGTTGCACCGGCATCACTATAGTCAAACATAGACATGAATGCAAGAACTTCATTCTTGGTGATGATGTAGTGCTTATCGAAATAGTTACAGACCGGGAGGTCGACAGAAGCGGTCTTCAGCTCAAGAGGACCGGGCCAATAGTCGTCACCACCTGAACCGAAACGGAGAGCAGCAATACGGAGCTGGTCGTTAACATCGGTACCACCGATCCACAATGCTGCGCAGAAGAGAGGGCAGGTGTTACTGTTTTTGGGCAGGTGGTACTGGGCCACACTACCGTCGTACCACATGTTGCCGTAGCCATTAATGAGTGCTCGGACATTGTTGACATTCAGCTCTGCGGTACTCTGTGCTCTTTTGCACACGGCAGCTTTGGACTGCACTGCAGACTTGTGAGAGGAATTCTTTTTGCAGACTTTACAATCCTCTGCATAAGAGGTCCCCGACAAGGCAGCAAAGAGGAAAGCCACCAATACGAATTTGCTAAATATATTCTTCATATCTAAATATTTTTTTCGCGTTATGAATTAGAATGAGTAAGCGACTGTGGCAAGGAAACGACGAGGAGTGGAGTATCTCCAGTAGTTGTTGCCCAGAGAAATGGTGTACAGATCCCTAAATGAGGCGGGGTCGAGATAGCGCTCGATAACTGCCTGAGTCTCGGGGTCGGTCAGATAGCCATTGTCATCGGGGTTACCTGTAACGGGCCACACACTCGTGATATTGCGGATATCGAAGAGGTTGGTAACACTGAGGGAGACGATGAGGTTGGTCTCGCGTTTTCCGACCTTGATGGGGAAGCGCTTGTCAACAATCAAGTCGAGATAGAATCCCCAAGGCAGACGGGCACCATTGTATCCACCAACGATAGTAGACTGGGTGTTGCTGAAAGCCTTGGTGTAAGGACGGCCAGACTGAGCGACAGCAACGATGTCGACACCAAAGTTCTCGAGGAGCTTGACGGTTTCCTGACGGGACTCGCCGGTCTCTTTGTCGGTGACTTTGCGGGTGATGGTGGGACCGTTGTAACGCTTGCCGCCTTGATAACGGAAGTCGAAGTTGACTTTAAACTCGTGACGGCGGTCGTCGCTGATAGGATTGAGCATCTTAAGAGTGGTGTAACCTTCCTTAATAAGCTCCTGCATGGTGGCGGAGGGCAGACCAGTACCCTCAGCATACTGCAGCGTATAGTTGGCGTTGACACGGATATTCTTCGACTGACGGAGGTCGTAACTGACGGTAAGACCCTTGGTGGTCTTGAAATCCAAATTGTCGTAGGAGTAGTAGTTGGGGTTGGGGTCGGCACCCACATACTGGACAACCTGAATAAGGTCGCGGGTCTCTTTGTAGAAAGCACTGATGCTGATAGCATTGTTCTTGTTAAGAGCCTGCTGGAAACCTAACTCGTAGTTGGTGATACGTTCGGGTTTCAGATTTGGGTTGTTGAACCAGTTAGTCTGGAGCATATAGAGATAGGTGAAGTAGTCGGCACGCCAGTTGGAAGAAGGACGACGGGCGATAATGTCGTAACTGGCCTTGAACTGTGAATTCTCACCGACGGGGAAGGAGAAGGCGATACGGGGCTGGACAACCACCTGGGGTTTGTAGTCCTCGAAAGATTCAACTCCGACAGAGCTGTTGTTGTAAGCCTTCTGGCCATTGGGGGTACGATAAGGAGTAGGTTTACCTGATTTACCGGCGATGGAGTTGGGAGAGCTAAGCTCAACACCGTTGGCATCGTACCAAACAGAACCGTTACGATAACCGTAGATGGTGGGATTGTCGCTTTCGGCAGCATCGACATACACGGTCCAGTTGTCACCGGCACCAGAATAGATGTCACCCTGGTAAGGAGCCTTGCCAGCCTTCAGGTCTTTCACTGTCCAGGACTCATACAGCAGATAGGGGTCCTTCAACACACTCTGGTTGGCATCGAAAATGTCGACACGGACACCGACATTGAAGATAAGGTCGGAGAAGTAGAACTGGTCCTGAATATAACCGGCCATGTAGGTGGGTGTATAGGCAGGGCTGTAACGATACTTGGGATTGCTGGGGGTGAAGAAGTCTTTCAGGCTCCAGTTGCTGCTATTGTATTTCTTACCGGTATGGTCGTAACCATAGTAACTGACCAAACGGGATCCGTTGTTGAAGAGTTCATCGGAGGAGAACATGTCCATACCACCGGCTTCAACATACTGTTCGGGGGTATAACGGTCGATATCGAGATAATTGACCTCGAGTTTTTCATTACCCGACCAACCCAGGTAATCACGCATGGCGCGGTCGAAATAAGACTGGCCTTCACGGTTGAGCAGACGGTCGTAATCGACATAGAGGGTTGAGCCCTCCCAGCGGTAATTAGGTTTGCCAAGATCCATCTGTAAGATGTGGCGGTTGGCATTCTGACGCATGATGGTCCACAAAGGAACAGCACTCAAACTGTACTGGGACTGATCAACACGGTCGTACTGGAAACCAATTTCGAGGGCATGGCCCTTGATTTCGGCCGAAGCCTTGGCTGCAACATAAATATAGTCGTTCTGAGCCATTGCGAAAGAAGTGCCCTGGACACCTACATTGTCGAGCAGACCGTAAATGTTGTCGGGGCTGTCGCCATTGGCGAGACCTTTGTAGAAACGGAGAACATCGATATTCTGCAAAGTGGAGGAGAATCCAGGGATGCCGAGCAGCTGCAGGTTGTAGTTAGCCAAAACCTGGTTTCCTGCATAGGGCTCATAAGTGCTCCAGTCAATAATGTCGTACCAGCTGTTCTGAACCATGGCGGGTCTGCTGATACCCATATAGTTGAAAGAGGGATTCAATTCGTAGCTGGGCTGCTGGTTCGTCTCTAAACGACCATAATAACCATACTTGAAAACGTCTTTGATATCGCCACCGAACACCTCGTTATAACGACGGGCACGGTCGCGCTCAAACATGGCAGTGATATTATACATCACGTTCTTGATAGCCTTTCCTGCAGAGGAGGAACCTTCGGCATTGTCAACATTGGAGGGTTCTTCATCGGGGAAACGCTGTGTGAAGTCGACGGTCACTGACCAGTCGAGGTCGCGCGACACATCGTTAGCACAACGGCTCATGTTGAGAGGCATCAAAGAACTGTTGGGACCATAGCTGAAGTTCAACTCGGTGGTAACAGCCAAAGTGGCATAATCCGAGAAGCGGATATCGAAAGCGAGGTTGTTCTTGATGTCATAGGAACTGGTGTGGGGAACACGGCTGGCGTCGCCACCGAAATCCTTCTTGGTCAGATTTCTAATCTCGACAAAGTCACTTCTGGAAAGGCCTCTCTCGGCGGAGTAGTTGGTAGTTCCAGTAACGGGGTCATAGCTGATAGGAGCCAGCTCGTACTGGCGCACCAATGCATCATTAACCACCAAGTAACGGCGGTCTTTGGGGCGATAGAAACCATTGTTCTGATAAATGCCCTGAGTTGTGAGGCGGAAACCTACAAGGGTGCGGTCGCCGGTCACATTACCGTTCTCGTCCTTCAAGCTCTTCTTGATGACGGGACCGGTAAGGTAGGCAGTGAGACGATTCCACATTCTGTAGTCGAGGATGGACTCCAAGCTGAAGTAACCCTTGAACTGGCTCGTAGGAGGTTTAAGGGTGATAATCTGAGTACCACCGATAGCCTCACCGATGCTTGCAGGGGTACCACCAAGGATAACCTGAATCTCAGCAATAGCCTCTTTAGGGACGTTTACACCCGTACGTTTGCGGACACCGCCAACGTTCGTGACCATGCCACTCTCACCACGGGCGGTACTGGTACCACCATCGTTATAACCTACACCACCGACGGCGGCCACAATGCTCTCTACTGAAGTACCCGGCATGTGTGCAATATCCTCGCTAGAGACACGTGCACCAGACTCGGGCGATCCAATATCAATAATCGGGTTTTTGGATTCTTTAATTTCAACAGTTTCCAGAGTCTTGGAAGCAGTTGACAGTTCAATGTTACATACAGAGAAACCTGATGCTTTCACCGTGAAGTCCTCACGCGTGTAGGTATTATAACCCACGCACGATGCCTGAATCTCGTACTGTCCGACATTCAGGGGCTTCAGAGTAAAATTACCATCCATGTCTGTCTGTGTACCCTTGATTTGTTTTCCGTCTTGCTTAGCAACGACGTTGGCAAAAGGCACTGGCTCTTTTGTCTTCGAATCGATAATGGTACCTTTGATAGTACCCTGCGCGAGGACGACATGCGCCATCAGCAACAGACCGATTGTCATTAGTACTTTTTTAAACATACTCTTTTAGGTATTATTACTAACATAAGATTAATTAATTACAGAATTGTTCGTCTCGGGGATATACTTTGCCCGGAGAATAGTGCTATAGACAATTGCTTGTCTCAAATCGAAGCCAGAACCAGCAGACTCCTCCTCTTTACCTAACACCACATTCTTAGCCTTATCAGTAGATTCTTTAGCGCTGGCAACGGTCTGGGCGGTATACACAGGCTGGGTTTCGTAAGTGAAATAGCCTGCGGCCTTCTCCTCCTCGGCAAAACTGGTATTCGAAACCTGCCGGTCCTCGAACAGGGACTCAAAAGCAGGTCTCGAATTAGTTTGCTGACGATTGGCAGCATCCTCAAGGTCGGAAAGTTGTTTCTGCACAGCTTTGCGCGAACGAATCCCGACCCAGAGGACCAAACCAATTATGAGAAGAAGATACTTCATTATATCAATACATTAATTATGCCTCAAGCTGTTTCTGCTCGCGACGGGAGATCTCGAAGACAATAGCGCAGGCAATGCACACAGACGAGAACACACCGACCAGCACACCAACCAAGATGGCGAACACGAAACCGCGAATAACCTCACCGCCGAAGATGAACATCATCAGCAATGTGAAGAATGTGGTACCGCTGGTGTTGATTGTACGAGCCAAGGTCGAGTTGATTGCATCATTCATGTGCGATTTCAAAGTACGCTTCGGATAGAGCTTGCGGTATTCACGTACACGGTCGAAGATAACCACGGTGGCATTGATAGAATAACCAATAACCGTCAATACTGCCGCGATGAACGACTGGTCCACATCAAGATTGAAGGGGAGCAGGCCGTGAAGCAGGGCGAACACACCGATGACCAAGATGGTATCGTGAGCCAGAGCCACAACACTACCGACACCGAAACGCCAGCTGCGGAAACGGAGGCCAATGTAAACGAACATGACCAACAGACCGCCGATAACGGCCAGGAAAGCGTTTCTCACCAAATCGTTGGCGATAGAAGCACCCACCTGCTCCGACTGGATAATACCCAGAGGATTGCTCTCGGTGCTGCGGAACTCGTTTTCAGAAATAGCATTCGAGAAGAAACCCTTTGTACCGTTATAAAGTTTAGTAGCGATTTCGTTGTTGATAGCCTCGCCGTCCTCATTGAATTTGTACTTCGTGGTAATCTTCAACTGAGTGCTGGGACCATAAGTCTTCACCTCGGGAGCCTCGCCGAACTCGGTATCGAGAGCGGAGCGAACCTCCACGGCATTGACAGGCTGGTCGAAACGTACAACATAAGTACGGCCACCAGTGAAATCGATACCACGGCTCAAACCGCGAGCAAAGATTCCAATCAAGCAGATAGCAACTGCACAGACTGCGATAATATAGAACGTCTTGCGCTTGCCGATGAAGTCGACATTGGCATTACGCATGAAGTTCTCGGAGAAGGGGAAAGAGAAGTTGATTTTCTTCTTGTGATTCAGCATCCAGTCGATGCAGAGACGGGTGATGAAAATAGAAGTGAAGAGAGAGGTAACAATACCGATGCAGAGTGTTACTGCGAAGCCCTGGACAGGACCGGAGCCGAACATGATAAGCACGAGACCCAGCAGGAATGTAGTCACCTGACCATCGATAATGGCGGAGTAAGCGTTGCTGAAACCTGCCGAAACGGCATTAGCCATACTTGAGCCGGCACGCAACTCTTCTTTGATACGTTCGTAGATAATAACGTTGCCGTCGACTGCCATAGCCAAAGTCAACACAATACCGGCAATACCAGGCATCGTCAAAACTGCACCCACAGAAGCGAGTACACCGAACAGCAGGAAGATGTTGGTCACAAGAGCGATGGCCGAAACCCAGCCGCCGCGGTTGTAGAACACAACCATATAAATAAGAACAATTATAAATGCAAGGATGAATGAAATCAAACCTCTGTTGATGGATTCCTGACCGAGCGAAGGTCCAACCACAGCCTCCTGCACGATGACGGCAGGTGCAGGCAGTTTACCAGATTTGAGGATATTGGCAAGGTCCTTGGCCTCCTCAAGGGTGAAGCTACCGGTAATGGAGGAACGGCCACCGGCAATCTCGCCGTTGACCACAGGAGCGGAGTACACCAGATCGTCGAGGACGATGGCCACGCACTTGCCCACATTCTCGCCAGTGATGCGTTTCCAGTCACGGGCGCCTTCGCTGTTCATCGTCATGGAAATCTCATTGCCGCCGGCATTGCTGAAATCCTGGCGGGCGTCGGTGATGACACTACCGTCAAGCAGAGCGGCGCCGTCGCGGGTATTGATGCGGATGGCAAACAACTGATAGATATCCGAGCCATCCTGTACAGGCTTGGCACTCCAGAGGAACTTCACCGTACGGCTGTCGATAACGCGCTTCTCGAAAGCAACATTAATCATACGGCTGATAGCCTCACGGCTCTTGGCATGGGCATAACCCACAACGGGGCCTTCCATCAAACCACCCTGGGGATTGATATTGGGCATCAACATATCCTCGCTGAAGAGCGGGTGACTCTTCTCGAGTTCACTGTTGGAAGCTTCGTCCTTATTGTTGTCGGCGCCGAGAGCGCTCAACAGGGAGTCACCTTCGTTCATCGGCTGAGCGGTGGTGTCAACCACTTCTGCCACTGCGTCGGCATTACCTTCAACGCCACCGATGGAAGCGATGTACGAATCAACCTGTTCGAGCATCTTGTAACCTTCGGCATTGTCGTAGGTCAACCAGAACTCCAACTGGGCAGTACCCTGGAGGAGCTTGCGGACACGCTGGGGATCCTTCACACCGGGGAGCTCAACAAGGATACGCTCGGAGGCGCGTAACTGCTGGATAGTCGGCTGAGCAACACCGAATTTGTCAATACGCTGACGGAGAATCTCATAGGTGCGGTCGTATGCGCTTGTAGCCTCTTCCTTGACAACCTTGATGACAGCATCGTTATCATCATTCAATTTGATGCGGTCACGCAGTTGAGTGTTGAAGTAGGAAGCCAGCTGCACATCGGGATTAACCTGACGGATTGCATCGTAGAACAGCGACACAAAGTCTCTGTTGGTGGTCTTCTTCTGAGTGGCGATAGCCATGTCGATGGCTTTGTTGAAAACGGAATCCTCGGTGTGTCCAGCCAATGCGCGAACCACATCGACCGTGGAAACCTCAAGCATCACGTTCATACCGCCCTTCAAATCAAGGCCGAGGTTAATCTCACGAGCCTGACACTGACGGTAGGTGTAACCCAGATAAACTTTCTCGCTGGCCATCGAGTCCAAATATCTGGCCTCGCGGTCAACCAAAAGTGAGTCTTTCAGTGTCTGAGCATACAGAGCATCACCGTGCGATTTTTGGGTGATTAAATTTTGTGCTGTTGTGCTCTGAACATAGGCCTCTGCCGCTTTTGCTGCGTTCTTCTCAACCCTGCTTGTAACAAAAGTGAACGACAATTGGTACAAACATACTAAGACAAATGCCCATGTAAGAAATCTAATAAGTCCTTTATTCTGCATATCTTACGTGTTAAAGTTTTAATTAGTTATTACACATTTTGAACATGCAAAGATAACAAAATTTATCGACTCAACAAGCATTTTTCCAAAAAAAGCAGTAATTTTGCAAAAAAATAGAACAAACATGAGCCACGACAATGACTATACAGGCTCCCACAGCCTACCCATCACCCAGCGTCCGAAAGAAGACCGCCCACGTGAAAAAATGCTCGCCTCCGGCAAAAAGAGCCTTACCGACAGCGAACTCTTGGCCATTCTAATCCGTACCGGCATCCCCGGTGCCAGCGCCATCGAAATCGCCATGAGCATCCTGCAGCAGTCCGACAACCGCCTCACCGAGCTTGCCCGTATGGAAGTCAGCGACTTGCAGCGGTGCCACAAAGGCCTTGGCACCACCAAGGCCATCACCGTACTTGCCGCTCTCGAGTTGGGCAACCGGATGCTGAAAGAAGAGAAGGAAAGCAAGGACGACGTCATCAAAAACAGCCACGACCTCTTCCTCTACATCGGGTCCTCCATCATGGACCTCCCCAACGAAGAGTTTTGGGCTGTATACCTCAACCAGCGCAACAAAGTCGTATGGAAACAGCGTATCGGTTCGGGTGGACTGACGCAAACCACCGTCGACCTTCGCATCATCTTTCGGGCGGCGCTAGAGCATAACGCGGTAGCCGTTGGCGTGGCCCACAACCATCCCTCGGGAAGCCTCAAACCCAGCACCGCCGACAAAGAACTCACCCGCCGCATCGCCGAGGCAGGCAAAATACTAAACATCAGACTAATCGAGCATCTGATTGTCGGCATCCTGCCGGAAGGCAAACCCGACTACTATAGCTTCAGCGAGAACGGTCTTTTGTAATCTCGACTGTGACCGACCCAACCTGGCCTCCCAATGGAGGATTCATCTTCGTCACCCTGACCTGAACCTGGTCAATTGTCGGGAACGAGTTCAGCAGCCTGTCCGCCACCCTTTCCCCCACATGCTCGAGCAAGTGCGACGGCTTTTCAACTTCCCGTTTCACAAGTTGATACACATCCAGATAGCTCACCGTATCGGCAATATTGTCCGACATCTGGGCCTTTATCGTGTCAGTCTCGTAAGCCACGTCCAATACAAAATGCGTACCGATGGCCTGTTCCTCAGCGAAACAGCCATGGAAAGCATAGAAACTCATTCCGTTAAGCGTAATTCTACTCATTGCTGATACCCATCGGGGCAAACTGCCAAAGGGCATGGCACACACCTCCCTGCGGAAGCCTGTGCCAGCCACTGCCACCTCATCGGTGACAGGCATTGCAGTATGCCGAGTTAAACAATATCCTCGAACTGCTTCAGGAAACGCAAATCGTTCTCGAAATACAGCCGCAAATCGCGCACCTGATACTTCAGCATAGCCATGCGCTCAACACCCATACCAAGGGCGAAACCAGTATACACATTCGGGTCTATACCACATGCTTTCAGCACATTGGGGTCAACCATGCCACAGCCGAGAATCTCAAGCCAACCGGTACCCTTGCAGATATTGCAGCCCTTGCCGCCGCAAATGCCGCATGAGATATCCATCTCTGCCGAAGGTTCGGTGAAGGGGAAATACGAGGGGCGGAGACGAATCTGGGTCTGCTCGCCGAACATCTCCTTGGCAAAGTACAACAGCGTCTGCTTCAAATCGGCAAACGACACATTCTTGTCAACGTACAAAGCCTCAACCTGATGGAAGATACAATGGGCGCGGGCGCTGATGGCCTCGTTGCGGAACACACGTCCCGGAGCAATGATACGGATAGGAGGCTTATTGTTCTCCATCACACGCACCTGCACCGACGAAGTGTGGGTGCGGAGTGCCACCTCCTGCTTGCCCTCCTCCTTCTCGACGAAGAAGGTATCCTGCATATCGCGGGCGGGGTGGTCGTGGGGGAAGTTGAGTGCCGAGAAAAGGTGCCAGTCGTCCTCTATCTCCACCGACTCGGCAACAGTAAACCCAATACGCGAGAAAATGTCGATTATCTCGTTCATCACCACCGAGAGCACATGTCTGCTGCCCGGCTGGGCAAACTCCGTGGGCATCGTGAGGTCGTTGGACGAAGTCTGCTCCTGATGTTCTTCGACAAAGGCCTTGAACTCCTCAATCTTGTTCATGGCGGCGACCTTCAGCAGGTTAAGGGCCTTGCCGAGCTCTTTTTTCTCCTCGTTAGGCACCGACTTGAACTGCTCGAAAAGGTCACTCACAATGCCTTTCTTGCCCAAATACTTGACACGGAACGCCTCGATACGGGCGGCACGGTCTTGAATGTTTTCAATCTGTGTGGCCTGAATGTCTTCTATGTAGGCCTGAATTCTGTTGGTTAATTCGTTCATCTCTCTATAACGGTCATCTTCATTTTAACATCTTCTACTGGACGATTCATGGAATCGCATGACACCGCGGCAATCTTGTCCACCACCTCAAGGCCTTCCACCACTTCGCCAAAAACGGTGTAATCGCCGTCGAGGAAGGGAGTGCCTCCCAAAGTGGCATAGACCTCGGCCTGCTCGGCTGTGAAAGTCTTGCCCATTCGGCTCTCAATCATCTTCAACCTGTCAGCTGTCCAGGTATCACCCTGCACTATGTAGAACTGACACGACGAGGAGGCCTTCTGCGGGTTCACTTCGTCTCCCTGACGGGCAGCGGCCAGCGCGCCCTTCTTGTGGTACAGGGTGGGGACAAACTCGGCCGGAATAGTGTAGCCCAACTCACCGTCGCCCAGCATCTGTCCGGGCTTGGCATTGCGCGATTTCGGGTCTCCGCCCTGAATCATGAATTTATTTATCACACGGTGGAATAGCAAATCGTTATAAGTGCCCTCTTTCACCAATTTTAGAAAATTATCACGGTGTTTTGGGGTCTCATTGTACAATTTAACCACTATGTCACCATAGGAAGTTTCAATTTTTACATAATACACCTTTTCTCCTGCTTTAGGCTGTTGTACAGCCTTTTGGGCATGTACACAGAAAAGAAAAGATACAAAAACAAATAATAAAGAAATTTTTTTTGTCATCATTCCGTGTTTTTTTCCTATCTTTGCAGATGCAAAAGTAGTCAAAAAAATTCATATAAGCACAAAATAAAAGAAAAATTATGAAGAAAAAAAACCTGCCTTTAATCGGCATTCTGTTTTTCAGTCTATTATCCACCGCTCTTTTGAGCTCGTGCGACAAAGACACTTGGTGTTATATTGATGTCACCGTATTGGATTCAAAGAATAACAACCTTCCTTCACCGGGTGCGTGGGTCAAAATTCAGTATGTAAAAACCAACGAGGCCGACCCGCAGAACAACATCGTGGGAACAATCGCCGACACCGGCCAGTGCAATGCCCAAGGCGTATATTCCACCAAGTTTGCCGGCCCTGCCATCTTCACCGTCACAGCACGCATCGATGAGCCCGACACAGTAAACGTCAACAAGCGCTACTACCGCGAGGGCGAGCGCTCCATCCGCCTGAAAACGGGTGAACTGGTCACCACGACAGTAAAAGTAACGGGTCCGAAGACTCTTGGCCGTGCTGATTTCAAAGACATTTAATTAACTTTCCACCATCATGACTACCAAGTTTTCAGCCAGCGACAAACAACAGATGGCTGCGCTGGGGTTGTCTGAGACAGCCGTCGAACACCAGATAGAGAATTTCCGCAAAGGGTTCCCCTATACCGAGCTGGTGGCTGCCGCCACCGTTGAGAACGGAGGCATACTACGTATGGACGACGAAGCCATCAACCGCTACGCCGCCTACTACAAACAGGCCTCCAAGGGCAAGAAACTGTTGAAATTCGTCCCCGCCTCGGGAGCCGCCACCCGCATGTTCAAAGACCTGTATTCGTTCACCGCCACCTACTTCGGCGTCGACTACAAAATCGAGAACGAGCATCCCGCCGTCAAAGAGTTCCTCGAGAAGATACGCACCTTTGCCTTCTACGACGACCTGGTGGCTTGCATGGAGCACTCCCAGGCCGACTTCGACGACTACATGCAGCGCGGCGACTACGCCTCCGTCATCAACTTCCTCCTCCAGCCACAGTACATGGGCTATGGCAACTTGCCCAAAGGGCTGCTGAAATTCCACAAATACGGCCACCTGCAGCGCACACCCCTCGAAGAGCATATCGTCGAAGGTGCCGAGTACGCCCGCATGAGCGACGGCACTGTCAACCTCCACTTCACCGTCTCGCCCGAACACCGCCCCCTCTTCCGCAAAAAAATCGCCGAAGTAAAACGCTACTACGAAGAAGCCTTCCACGTCAAACTCAACATCTCCTTCTCCGAACAGAAACACTACACCGACATCATCGCCGTCGATGAACAAAACAACCCCGTCCGCGACGACAACGGCCGACTCGTCTTCCGTCCCGGCGGACACGGAGCACTCATCGAAAACCTCAACGAACAACGTGCCGACATCATCTTTGTCAAAAACATCGACAACGTCGTGCCCGACTGGATGAAACACACCACCATAGTATACAAAAAAGTGCTTGCCGGCCTCCTGCTCGAACTCCAAAAGCAAAGCTTCGCCTTCCTCGGCCAGCTTGACAAAGGAGCCACTCCCAAACAACTCAAGGCCATGGAGACCTTCATCCAACAACAACTACACTTGGAACTGCCCGACGGCTACGACC